>Ga0187894_10000084_pt1 | contig 118167 bp, 121 predicted proteins | sample GBC1701081metaG_FD_136650 | JGI IMG/M metagenome (GOLD analysis project Ga0187894, IMG submission 136650) | White microbial mat communities from a lava cave in the Kipuka Kanohina Cave System on the Island of Hawaii, USA - GBC170108-1 metaG ... | reverse complement strand
CGAGCGAGGGATCGGCCGCGCGCGCAGCATCCTGCATGGTGCGCAGCGCCGCCAGGTAGAGCGTGGCCGTGTAGATGAACGTGCCCGGGAAGTCCCACACGTCGTACGTCGTGCCACCCTCCGGCACGCCGTGCGGCGCGATCCCGGAGAGGTACTCCATGCCGCGCACCATCGCGGGCCAGAAGCGGTCGAGCAGGTCGCGATCCCCCGTCGTGCGCCAGAGCTTCCCCGCCTGGAGGACGAACGACATCGTGAGGTCGGTCCATTCCTTGGCGGGCAGGAAGTCCTTGATGAACATCGGCCAGCCGTACGGCACCTCGGTCGTGCCGAGGCCGAGGTCGCAGTTGCCGTTGCCGTGCGGGATGGCGCCACGCGCGTCGGCGAGGCGGCGGAACTCGTCGAGCTCGGTCACGTCGAGGTCGGTGAAGAAGACCGACGTGTACGGGTGCGCGGACAGGCGCTGGTCGTTGGTGCCGGTGAGGCCGCCCATCGGCCAGTGCCAGTCGAGGCCTTCGAGCGTGTACATGCGACCGCTCGCGGGCACGATCGTGTTGCAGAGGGTCGAGTCGATCGAGCTCGCGAGCGCCCGAACGAGCCAGTGCGGAAGCGTGGAGGCTTCGAGCAGCCCCGTCACCTCGGTGGAAGCGTGCTCGAGTCGCAGGCGACGGTCGAGCACGTGCGCCGCGACCGCGTCGACCGATGCGAAGTGGCATTCGTAGACGTGTCCGACGCGCGTGCCGTCGTGTGGGCCGTCGGTGCCGCGCACGGCCAGCGCAGGCTCGGTCACGTGATCGGCCGTCCACCAGGCGAGCACGAACACGATCTCCGCCACGGCGCGTCCGGCGAGCCGGGTGCGCGCGGCGACTGCGGCGGCGGGGCGATGGCCTTCGTCGTCGCCGAGCCGCCCCGACTCGCGCGACTCGACGCGGCCGTCGCGCGCGAAGTCGTCGAGCACGAAGGGCCGCGCGGCGCCGGCATCGAAGCCGTCGCAGATCGTGATCTCGAGACCCGGCGCGGGCTCGGCGAGGAGCAGATACTCGCCGACGACGCCTGCGCGGTGCGCGCGCGCATCCCACCGTTGCGTGGTGCGGAAGCGGACGCCCGGGCGCGCGCCCGACGCTGCAGCTTCCTGGAAGTCGCCCGCGACGCTGTCGTAGACGATGCGGGCGCGCACCCCCGTCAGCTCCTGCGCTGGGCCCAGCTCGACGCCCAGGTGCCCCGTGCCGCCGCGTCCGAGCAGGTTCTCGAGGGCGAACAGGACGGCGACGTCGCACGGCGCGTCGGATCGGCTCTCGATGCGAAAACGGAAGACCGCTGCCGGAAGCGTCGAGTCGCGCACATCGTGCGGCACGTGCGGCGTGAATCCCTCGAGGGCGACCTCGACCGGCAGCTCGTCTTCGAAGGCGAGCGCGAAGGCGGGCGGCATACCCGCGAAGATGGTCGAGCGTACGCGCTCGACGCCGGCGTACTCGTCCTCGCGCGCGCGGCGCAGCATCACCATCCGTCGCCGGCCCTGCTGCGCCACGAAGAGCGCGTGGAATGCTCCGCGCACGTCGCGGATCGGACACATCCAGTTGTTGTTCCAACGGAACTCGCCGAAGCCGCCGTCCGTCGCCAGGGTGAAGCCACCGGCGCCGATGCCGCCCATCGGAAAGCCGCGGGTCGCGCGCGCGTCGATGTAGGTCCCGGTCGAGGGATCGAAGCCGGTCCGCAGCGGCATGCCGAGTCGCTATCCGAGCCTCGCCGAGCGGGTCAAACGTTCACCGGCACGGCCATTGCTCTTGATGGCATCGGATAGGCGGGGCCGCCGTACGGTCGTGCTCGAGACCCAGGCGATCGTGCCGGAGGGTCGTCACGGTGTCATTGGCATGACGCGGCCCGTCCCGCGCCGTGGGGTTCGCATCAGCGTGTGCGTGATCGCCCGCGACGAGGCCCAGACCCTGGGCGCGTGTCTCGCGAGCGCCGCGCCGGTCGCCGACGAGATCATCGTCGTCGACACCGGATCGAGCGACGACACGCCCACGATCGCCCTCGCGCACGGCGCACGCGTCGTACACGCGCCGTGGCAGGACGACTTCGCCGCGGCCCGCAACGTGGCGCTCGGCGAGGCGCGCGGGACGTGGATCCTGTCGCTCGACGCCGACGAGGTGCTCTCGATCGACGCGGCGGAGGGGCTCCGCAGCGCGGTGTCGGAGGCCGGCGCCCCGGCGTTGCGGCTTCCCATCGAGGAGATCGGCGGGACCGGGGACATCGAGACGATCCACTTCGCCGTGCGCCTGTTCCGCCGCGCCCCGGGGCACCGCTGGCAGCGCCCGGTCCACGAGCGAGTGACGGCGGCGGCGACGGAGTACGCTGCGCTGCCGATCCGCCACCACGGCTACGCGACCGCGGCGTCGCGCACGATGCGCCTCGAGCGCAACCGGATCCTCCTCGAGCGGGCCGTCGCCGAGGCGCCTTCCGACGCCGAGCTACGCCAGCGGCTGGCCGCGACCCTCTTTGCGCAGGGCGACGCCTACGCGGCGGCCGCCCACGCCGAGGCGGCGCTCCGGCGCACCCGCTCGACCATGACTGGGTTGCTCGCGATCGACACGCTCTCGCGCGCCCGGCTCGCGGCCGGCGACGTCAGCGGCGCGGCGAACGCGTGCCGGACCGCGCTCGCGCTGCGCCCGGACTGGATCGACGTGCGCCTCGTCCTGGCCGAGGCGTGCCAGCGCGCCGGCAAGGTGGACGAAGCGCTCCTGCACTACGGCCGCTTCCTGTGCGATCGCGAGCGCCTGCTGCTCGACGTCACCTGGCCGATCCGCCTGCCGAGCCTGTCGAGCCTCACGGCGGAGCCGCTCGCCCGGGCCGAGCTCGCGAGCGTCCACGCGGCGCTGCACCGCGCCGACAGCCGTCACCACGTCATCGTCGGCACCGCGTAGTTCCGAGCCAAGACTCCATCTTGGCTCGGGGAGCGCGCGAGAGTGTCACGTCGGTGGCACGCGCGACCGGCATGTCGCGGCCAGCAAAGCTGGCGCGACAACGCCAGTCACGCACCCGGAGCCCGCGAAGCGGACGAGCCTCGAGTACGGTCAAGCCGACGGAGGATTGCGTGCCGCCACGACCAGCCTGGGAACGCATGTGCCGCGCGCGTGCCCAGCCTGTCGCGCCAGCTTTGCTGGCCGCGACAGGCCGGTCGCGCGTGCCACCGACGCTACACTTTCGGTTCTCCGACCCAAGACGCAGTCTTGGGTCGCCTATTTGGACGACGCGAGCTCGTCGTCGATGACGTCCTTGAACTTCTCGTACGGCTGGGCACCGACCAGCATGCGCCCGTTGATGAAGAAGGCCGGCGTGCCGGTGACGCCGAGGCCCGAGCCCTCGGCCTGCTGCGCCTTCACGCGGTCGAGGCTCTTCTTGTTGTCGAAGCAGTCGTTCCACTTGGTCATGTCGATCCCGCTGTCCTTCAGGTACTCCTGCGCCTTCTCCTTCACGTTCTGCGGGTTCAAGGACTGCTGGTTCTCGAAGAGGGCGTGGTAGATCTTCCAGTACGCGTCCGGCTTCTGCATCTTGGCGCACTCGGCCGCAACCGCCGCCGGCTCGGCCCAGGGGTGGAAGCTCAGCGGGAAGTTCTTGAAGTAGAACTTCACCTTCCCGCCGTACTCCTTCAGCACCTGCTGCTCGATGGTGTCGTAGCCGCGCTTGCAGAACGGGCACTGGAAGTCCGAGTACTCGACGATGACGACCTTGGCGTCCTTCGCGCCCGAGAACGGCTCGTCCTTGACCGCGATCTTCGCCATGACGGCCTTGGCCGGGTCGACGCTCGTGTCGACGATGTCGCCGAACACCACCCACTTGAGATCGCTCGACGCCACGAACGTCCTGCGCTGCGCCGCCGCGCCCTCGCCGATGACGAGCGTGCCTTCCTTGGCGCCCTTGATGTTCGTGGAGTCCTTCACGCCCTCGGCCGCGACCTTGGCCGTCGGCGGGACGTTGTTCTTCTTGCGGTAGTACTTGATCAACTGGTCCTCGCCGCTGTCGGCGCCCGCCAGCCCGGCACCGGCCAGGACGAGGACGCACGCAGCAGTCACGAGTCGCGTGGATCGGATCATGGGACCTCCCGTGAGTTGTGAAGCTCCCACGTGCCCGCGTTTCGTTTCGCGGTCAAGTAGACTCCGCGCTGGGTAGTGGGCAGGTCAGCAGCCAGCGCTCGTGGCCCGGCGCTTCGCCCACCCTTTGCGGGTGATCTCGGACGCTGACTGTTCGCGGGCATCCATCAGCGCTACCATATCGTCGATCGACCAGAGCCGATCCGTCACCTTGGCCTCCATCGCGGGCGTGCAACGAAGCGTCTGGTGAATCCGGACGAAGTTGTAATGCATGAAGTGGATTGCGACCGAGTGCGCGTGATTCTCCAGCTTCTTTGAGAAGGCGTTGGTCAGCCGCGTGAAGCGACGGATGCCCATCCGCATCGTCAGATTCTGCCGCTCGACGTAGGACGTGCTGATGTGCTCGGGGTCCGGGTCGCCAGCCACGGGCACCACCTCCGTGCCGATGCACTCAGGCGGCGAGTAGCGGCGCTCGTCGTCCTTCGGCACGCCGTAGACCTTGATGAGCACGGCATAGTCGATCTGGTGAAAGCCGATCGTCTCATCGACGGCGCTCAGGTACGCACGATGGCCGTCCGTCGTGAGCTGGACGCGGTGCTTTAGACGCGACGCCAGGTCCGACATGAATTCGTAGGCGCAGCCGGCGTCCCGCGTGCCGATGTGGAACGAGGCGACCAGCTTCGTATCGGCATCGATCGCTGTCCACGTCCAGATCGAGCCAACACCGGGCTTGCCGCGCATCGACGCCGGAACGTTCTTGTCCTTGGCGTAGCAGAACGACCAAATCTCATCGGCCTGGATGCGCTTGCAGGGAAGATCGCGCAGCGCCTCATCCATATACTCACGGCACGTCGTGCCGAGATCGGCTACCAACTTGAGCACGGTGGGCTTGGACACGCCGGTCATCCTGCAAGTGGCACGAACGCTCATGCCCTCAACGAGTGCGGCGACCACGTGCACTCTCTGTGCTCGGCTCAATTTCTTCATGCTCTGGCTATGCATGACCGGTACACCTACTGTCAAGTCAGCAAATGCCACACAATCCCGACTTTCGAAAGTCGGTATTGACACGATACGCCAGCCGATGCTAGAGAGGTGACCGTGTGGAGGTGGTCTTCGCGGACGAGCACTTGGCGGCGGTCGATGCCGGCACAGCATCGCTCGGGCTCGGGCAAGAGGTCGATGAGGATTTTCGCCAACTCATCGCCTTCATCTTGGAGGCTGCGGACGAACGGGACATTCGCGCAATGAGGTCGCTCCACTACGAAAAGCTCAAAGACCGCGGCGGGGCCCACTCGCTGCGAATTCACGGACCCTGGAGGCTGATCTTTCGCTTGGAAGACAAAGGTCCAAGCAAGAAGTTCGTGGTCGTTGGGGTCGAGGACTACCACTGAAAAAGAACGAAGAAATGACGCCGACACGCACAATGTCGCCTCCGGGCAAGCTCATCGCGCGGGAGTTGGAGGCGCGGGGATGGTCTCAGCAGACGCTCGCCGAAGTGATGGGCACCAGTCCCACGCTGGTGAGTGAGGTCATCAACGCGAAGCGCGCGATCACCCGAGACACCGCAGCTCTCCTCGCGAGCGCGTTCGGTACGAGCGCTCAGGTGTGGCTCGGGCTTGAGGCGCGCTACCAGGCTTCGCTGGCGAAGCCCGCAAAGAGTGGCGCTGCGAGCCAACGTGGGAAGCTGTACGCGGTGGCGCCCGTCAAGGAGATGGTCAAGCGCGGGTGGATACAGCCATCAAAGGCACCTGAGACACTGGCTGCGTCACTGCGCTCCTTCTACGAAACGCCGTCGCTCGACGAGCCACTGACCTTTCTGGCAGCCGCTCGGAAGACGAATCCAGACTGCGAGCTCAATCCTCCCGAGTGCGCCTGGATGTACCGAAGTCGCCACCTGGCGCGCACGCTTTCGGTGGCTCGGAACTGGACTGAGGCCAATCTCGGAAAGCTCATCGCGCAATTGCAGCGTCTCATGCTGAGCGCCGAGGAAACCCGGCACGTTCCCAAAGTGCTGGCTGATTTCGGAATTCGCTTTGTCGTCGTGGAGCCGATCGCCAAGTGCAAGATCGACGGTGCCTGTTTTTGGCTGGACGACTTTCCCGTGATTGCCATGTCGCTGCGATACGATCGCATCGACAATTTCTGGTTCACGTTGATGCACGAAGTCGCACACGTAGGTCGCGGCGATGCGCTGTCGATGGATGCGGATGTGTTGGAGGCGGATGACCTTCCAGAGCAGGAGCGCGAAGCTAATAGGTTGGCCACGGAGGCGCTGGTGCCGCAGGACGAAATCCAGGACTTCAGAATGCGGGTTAGTCCGCTCTACTCGCGGATCAAGGTGTTGGGATTCGCAGCACGGCTGCGGATTCACCCCGGCGTCATCGTCGGACAGCTTCACCACCTGGAGCACAATTTTTCGCTATTCCGTGAGCAGCTGGTGAAGATTCGGCACATCGTAACATCCGCCGCCCTAACCGATGGCTGGGGGGCGACGGCGCCGATGCTCACATAGATCGGATGAGGAAGCACCATGTCGTACACGAAGGAATTGCAGGCGGCCGCAAACGAGTATTTCCGTGAGCACCCAGGCTCGGAGTGCACGGCACGCGAGATTGCGCATTGGGCCATCCTTACCGGCCGGCTTAAGCCGCATGGGAACGCCGCCGAAAGGCAGCTCGCGAACGACTTGTCACGAGCCATGCGTGAGGAGCATCGGACGGACCCGCAAGGGCGCAGCGTGCGCGCGAAGCACGTTGCCCGAGTTAAGCGGAAGGGGAAGCAGCTCAACCTCTGGGCGGATAGCCAAACCGCGCCCCCTGCGCACATGAAGATCGCGTTTCAGCAGCGGCGACAGCAGATTGTCGGCGATTGCCTGCAGCTGAAGGTCGATGTCGATTCGTACAACGACAACCGAGACACCAGCGCGGGGCAGCTCATGCTCATCGGCTTCGATTTCCGCAACGACTTGGCTGAAATCGAAGCGCTTCGAAGGTCGAAGGCTGCCTAAGATCGCCAGCGCGCCCGGGCAGCCTTGCGGGCAATCTCTGAGCGCTTACGCTTCGACAACAACTTCGCTCTCGCTTTTCCACCCTTCAAGCCACCGAGCCGACCCAGCGCAACGGCGGCTGGGTTTTTCCCTTCGTCGCTCGGAGAAGGATCGCGGGGGGCCAGGCCGGTCGCTTGATCCACGATGAGCTTTGCAAGCTGATTGAAATCACGAGGCCGCGGCGGCTTCGTGCTTGAGCGCTTGCGCATGGGGCGCATGCTGCCACATCAACCCAAGAAGGAGAAGTGAGAATGGCGAAGAAGGAACCAGAGAGCAGGATCGGCGGGCGCGATGCACGGACCGGGCAGTTCATCCCGGTCGAGGAGACCTACGAGCGTCCGGACACGACCGTGCGGGAGCGCATTCCGCTGCCTGGGCACGGAGACACCGGACGGGGCAAGGGCGACAAGAAGTAGTGCGTCAGCGTTCGGACAGGACGCGCATCTTTATGATTGCGCGATTCGGGATGGTGAGGTCGCCCGACCCTTGCAGGGCGATCTCACCGTTCTTCTCGCCCGCGATATGCGGCACGACCACCTTGCAGCCACCGGCCTCTGACGCGAGCCATCCGACCGACCGGCAGTAGAGCGGCTGCGCCGCTCGCTCGATCCGCGGCATATCCTGCCAGCCGCGCCCCGCGTGTGAGTCGAGCCATTCGACGAGCACCAGCTTCATCCACCACCCCCGTGTCGGCTTATGTCACGATCCGGGGCGCGCTTCACGAAGCCGCCTCACCCTTCTGCTGACCTGCCCACTACCCCGCGCTGCGCTTGATCCCCCGGAGGGCCGGCAGTATGGACGCCCCATGCGGCGCCCCACCGTCCTCGCGATCGGTCTCGTGCTGGCGGTCGCGAGCGCGGCTTCCGCGACGCTCACTCCCGAGCTGGACAAGGCGTTGCGCGAGGCGCCCTACGTCTACGTGCAGAGCCAGCGCAAGACCGGAGAGTGGAGCAAGCCGGCCGAGATCTGGTTCCACTTCGAGGACGGCAAGGTGTACGTCGCGACCCGCCCGACCTCGTGGCGCGTGCGACGGATCGGCTGGAAGCGCACGAAGGCCCGCATTGCCGTCGGCAAGGCCGACGGCCCGAGCTTCCAGGCGACCGGCGCGCTCGTCAAGAATCCGGCGCTCGAGACGCGGATCATGGACGACTACGCGAAGAAGTACCCCGAGCGCTGGAAGGGGTTCGAGCAGAGCTTCCGCGACGGGTTCACATCGGGCGACCGCGTGGTCGTCTGCTATACGCCCCAGTGACGGCGACGTGACGCCGCAGGACGCGCTCCTCACCGGCCGGACGGCGATCGTGACCGGCGCCGGAGCCGGCATCGGCAAGGGGATCGCGCTCGCGTTCGCGCGCTTCGGGGCCCGCGTGGCGCTGCTCGAGCTCGACCCGGCGACGTGTGCCCGAACGGCGGACGAGATTCGCGCGGCGGGCGGCGAGGCGCTCGCGATCCCGACCGACGTGCGCGACGGCGAGGCCGTCGAGCGGGCGGTCGCAACGGCGGTCGATCGCACCGGCCGTCTCGACGTGCTGGTGAACAACGCCGGCGGCACGTTCGCCGCGCCGTTTCTCGAGAGCAAGGAGAAGGGATGGGACGCGCTCCTGCGCGCGAACCTCCGGAGCGTCTTCTCCTGCACGCAGGCCGTCGCCCGCCGCATGGCGAACGAAGCGCACGGCGGGAGCATCATCAACATCGTCTCGATCGAGGGCGTCCGCGCCGCACCGAGCTATGCCCCGTACGCCGCCGCCAAGGCGGGCGTCATCAACTTCACGCAGACGACGGCGGTCGAGCTCGGCCCGCACGGCATCCGCGTGAACGCGATCGCGCCGGACGTCTGCATGACGGAGGGCCTGCGCACGATGATCCCCGAGGGCGATCGCGAGCGCTTTCGTTGGACGGTGCCGCTCGGCCGTGCGGCGGAGCCCGACGACATCGCCGGCGCGGCGGTGTTCCTCGCGTCGGACCTGGCGTGCTATGTGACCGGGGTCACCCTGCACGTCGACGGCGGCACGCACGCCGCGGGTGGATGGTACCGCGATCCCGCCGACGGTGCGTGGACGCTCGGGCCACCGCGGCGCCGCTGACGATTGACGGCCGCGCGCCCGCGGTGCTAGCGGCGGTTGCAGCGAAGAGACCGATCGCTGGAGAGGGGGGACCATGCGGTCCATGCCAGTTGTGGCGTTCGTCCTCGTCGGGTTCGTGTTCGGCGGCTGTAGCCGCGCCGTCGATTGGAGCGCGCCGGAGAACCTGCTCTACCGGGAGAGCCAGACCGAGCAGGCCGGCGGCGCGCTCCTCGAGTACTGGTCGCTGCTCGATCTGCCGTGCCAGCCCGTCTTCGACGCGCTCGCCGACGTCGAGCACTATCCCGACTTCATTCCCGGCGTCGACAGCGTCTCGGTGGTCGAGCAGTCGCCGACATCGAAAACGGTGCAGATCGCGCAGCGCGTGATCGGCCGGCAGTCGAACGCCAAGGTGGAGTGGACCTTCGATCGCGACAAGAAGAAGGTCGACTTCCGCACGCTGCAGAGCGACCTCACGTACAACGACGGCAACTACCAGCTCGAGGGCTCGCCCGACGGCAAGCGCTGCCTCGTCCACTCGAGCTACCTGGTGAAAGAAGGCAAGGGCCTCTCGCTGGGGGCGCTCGCGCAGGCGACGCGCGAGACGTTCACCGCGGCCGCGCGCGGGCTCCGCAAGCGCGCTGCGCAGCCGCGTACCTGAGCCGCCCCCTTGCGTTGACAGCACGCCCGCCCGCACAGTACGCGGACGGACCATGCTCGATCCGAAGGAGCTCCGCCGCGTCATGGGCCACTTCGCGACCGGCGTCACCATCGTCACGACGCGCGGCGCGGACGGCACTCCGTACGGGCTCACCGCCAACGCGTTCACGTCGCTGTCGCTCGATCCGCCGCTCTGTCTCGTGTGCGTGGACCGCAAGGCGGAGAGCTTCGCACACTTCTACGACTCGAAGGTGTTCACCGTGAACATCCTGACCCGAGAGCAGGAGGATCTGTCGAACCGCTTCGCGAAGTCGGGCGGCGACAAGTTCACGGGCGTCGCCACCGCACCGGGACATCACGGGGCGCCGCTCATCGCCGGGGCGCTGGCGACGCTCGAGTGTCGCATCACGGCGACGCACGACAGTGGTGACCACGTGATCCACATCGGAGAGGTCGAGCACGTCCAGGTGAACGGGGGCGATCCGCTCCTCTTCTTCCAGGGAAGGTACCGCCGGCTCGTCGAGGTCTGATGCGGTGGCGCACGAGCTGCTCGTCGAGGTCCGCGACCATGTGATGACGGTGACGATCAACCGTCCCGAGGCGCGCAACGCGATGAACATGCCGGTCCTGGCCGGCCTGTGCCGGGCGTGGATGCGGCTGCGGGACGATCCCGACGTGTGGGTCGCGATCCTGACGGGCGCCGGCGACAAGGCCTTCTGCTCGGGCGGCGACCTGAAGCAGTTCATCTCGCAGACGGTCGGCAAGACCGAGCAGATCCGGCGCGGCGAGGTGCAGTTCGACTGGGGCCCCGACGTCGATCCGTCGGATCTTCCGCCGAACGCGACCACCTTCGCGGTGCTTCGCAACGTCGAGCTGTGGAAGCCGATCATCGGCGCCGTGAACGGCTTCTGCACCGCCGGCGGCCTCGAGATGCTGCAGAACACCGACATCCGCGTCGCATCCGAGAACGCGAGCTTCGGCATCTTCGAGCCGAAGTGGGGTCTCTTCCCCGGCGGCGGCTCGACCGCGAACCTCGTGCGGCAGATCCCGTTCTCGCGCGCGATGGAGCTCCTCATCACCGGCCGCCTCATGAAGGCCGACGAAGCGCTCCGCTGCGGCCTCGTGAGCCAGGTCGTCCCGCTCGCGACGCTGATGGAGACGGCGCGCGGCCTCGCAGACGACATCTGCTCCTGTGGCCCGCTCGCCGTACAGGCGATCAAACGCTCCGTCCAGCTCGGCCTGCGCACGACGCTCGCCGAGCACTACGAAATCGAATCGGAGCTGTCGTCGAAGATCTTCATGACCGAGGACGCCGCCGAAGGCCTCGCCGCCTTCCGCGAAAAGCGCAAACCCAACTGGAAGCTCAGGTAGCTCCGACCCGAGCCATGGGCTCGCGCCGGGATCGGGCGCGAGAGTGGAACGGTCGTGGCAAGCCTGAAGCCTCACTTGGGGACGGCTCGCCTCGCGCCCGAGTGCGCCCCTACTTCCCCGCGCCGAGCCGCTCCAGCGCGAAGATGCCGGGGTCGATCGGAATTCGCCGTGAATGAACCGAGACACCCGGCGGCATCGTCCCCGCCACGGTCGCGCGGTCGGCCTTCAGGTTTTCGGCGAGCACGTAGCCCATCTGTGTCGCCGGCAGCAGCAGCGTCTCGCCTCCGGTTGGGATCGGCTGCGGGGCTCCCACCAGGAATTGCAGGCTGCGCAGGAGCGCGCCCTGCGCGTCGAACTTGCGGCTGGCGACGCCCTGGAACGTCTCCTGGTCGATCGCGAGCTCGATGCGGTCGAAGAGGTAGTACGGATCGTGCGGCTTGGCCTCGATGACCCACAGCTTGCGTTTCACCAGCACAGGCGTGACGGGCGCCCACGGGAGCCCGGCCCATTTCGCGTCCTGGTAGCCGATCACCTTTTGATCGGGAGGCCACTCGTCGTCGAAGCCGCCGTCCGGCCGCGTCTTGCGGACGACCTTGCCGGCCAGGCTGGCGGGATCGGCGAGCACCAGCCCCTCGCGTCCGCCGACGAACGTCCAGGTGAAGTCCTCCGGCTTGCCATCGAACACCGCGCCGTCGTCCTGCGACAGATCGGAGCCGAGGAATCCGTCCGAGCGATTGGCCGGCGACACCTGCCGGACGCGGCGGAGCGCGGGTACGTACGTCCACGACTGGTCCTGCTTCTCGGGATCGCGGAAGCGCCACGAGAGCGACGCCGTCCCGTTCAGGTCCGCCGGCGACGTCACGATGGCCCGCGACTGCTGCGCGAGATCGAGCGGGTTCTCCTTGGGCGCACGCGACGGAGGCACGCCTTCGAGGAACGCCATGTGGCTCTCGAGCACGGCCTCGCGCTGCAAGCCCTTTCGTCCCACCCACGACATGCCGAGCGCGTCGTGCGTGCTGCCGATGCGCCAGAGCGCGTAGTACGCGTTCCACATCACCTTCACGCCCGCCTGCGGGTCGGCGGGGTCGATGCGGAACGGCACGCCGTAGAGGCCGCTCGCCGGCTTGCCCGTCGCACGATCGACGATGGTGCCGCGCTCGCTCACGCCGAGACGCTCGGCATTCTTCTGCGACGCGGCCGCGAACGCCTCTTCCCACGCCGGACCCTGCGGCCAGGCGCCGATCGTGTTGTGGAACTCGCCCGCCTTGTAGCGCCCGAGCACTTCCGGCGAGAGCAACGTCTCGGCGGCGGTGGCGGACGTCTGATCGAGTACGTGTCCGGGCGCGAGGGCGTCATCGGCCCTCGAAGCGGCTGGTGCGAAGAGGAGAACGGCGAGCAGTGCGAAGCGCATCCGCTCTCCATAGCGAACCGGCCCGTCGATCGCGAGTCTCTTGCGTCCCGCGACCTCGCTTGGCTAAGAGCCGCCGCAGGAGGTTCTCGCCATGCGCACAGCCATCCGTCTCGCACTCGCCGTCGCCGCGCTCGGGCTCGCCCTTGCGGCGTGGGCGCAGACCGCCACCGAGCTGAAGAAAGAGCTCCTCCCGAAGATCAAGAAGGCGCAGGCCGACGGCAAGGACCTGGGCGAAGCGGGCGAGGAGTACAAGCAGGGGGACAAGGCCCTCATGGACGGTATGCAGGACGAGGCGATCGAGCACTTCAAGAAGGCCAAGTCGCTGATGCCGAAGGACTGATGCGATGCACGTCGGCGTCCTCCAGTTCGTGACCGAGCGTGCGCTGCCGGTGACCGATCTCGCGCTCGCCTGCGAGGCGCGCGGCATCGAATCCCTCTGGGTGCCCGAGCACCCGGTCGTCCCGGCGTCGTACGAGACGCGCTATCCGCTCTCGGCCGACGGCAAGCTGCCGCGTCCGTACACCGAGCTGCCGGATCCCTTCCCGCTCCTTGCCGCCGCCGCGGCCGTCACCAAGCGGCTCCGGATCGGGACGGGGATCTGCCTCGTCCCCGAGCGCGACGCCCTCATGACCGCCCTCCAGGTCGCGACCGTCGACTGGATCTCGGGCGGGCGCTTCCTGTTCGGCATCGGCGCGGGCTGGCTCGAAGAGGAGATGCGCCTCTTCACCCCGCACTTCCCCTATCGCTTCGCGTTCATGCGCGAGGCCGTCGCGGCCATGCGGAAGGTGTGGGCCGAGGACGGCGCGTCGTTCGCCGGCAAGTGGGTCGAGTTCCCGAGCGTCGTCTGTCGTCCGAAGCCGGTCCAGAAGCCCGGACCGCCGGTCATCATCGGCGGGATGGGGCCGGGCGTGATGAAGCGCGTCGCCACCTGGGGCGACGGCTGGATGCCGATCGGCGTGCCCCCGAGCGACGTGGCGGCGGCGCGCACGGAGATCGGGCGGCTCGCGCGCGAGGCGGGACGCGACCCCTCGAAGATCACGATCACGGTCATGATGGGCGCGCCGCCCGGCATGGAGGAGGCAGCGCTGGAGATGCTCCCGCCGCGCGACATCCTGGCGGCCTATCGCGACGCGGGCGCCGATCGCGTGGTCGTCTCCATCCCCACCCTCGACGGCGCCGGCACGCTCGCGCATCTCGATCGGCTCGCGTCGGCGAAACCCTAGCCGGTGGCGCGCCCGCTCCGCATCGCCGTCGTCGGCACGGGGTTCGGCGCGCGCATCCAGGTGCCGGGCTTCCGCGCCGGCGGTCGATTCGAGGTGACGGCGATCGTCGGGCGCGACGCCGCGCGCACGCGCGAGGTGGCCGAACGCGTCGGAGTCGCCCGCGCACACACGTCGCTCGACGACGCGCTGGCGGACTGCGACGCGGTCGCGATCGCGACGCCGCCCGCCACCCACGCCGCGCTCGCGATCGCCGCGGCGCGGGCCGGTCGGCACGTCCTGTGCGAGAAGCCCATGGCACGCGACGTGGGCGAAGCCACGGCCATGCGCGATGCCGTCCGTGCTGCCGGGGTCGTCGGCATGATCGGTTTCGAGTTCCGCTTCCACCCTGCCCGCGCGATGCTGGCGCGTCTCATCGCCCGGGGCGATCTCGGCGCGCCCCGCCTCGTCACGTGCATCGACACGCTCCCGCTCTACGTCGCGCCCTACAAGGAGCCTCCCGCCTGGTGGTACGACGCCGACGCGGGCGGCGGGTGGCTGGGCGCCTCGGGATCGCACCTGATCGACGCGGTGCGCGTCTGGGTCGGGGAAGTCGGTGCGACGACGGCGCTCGTCGAGACGCTCGGCCACGGCTCGGCCGACGACACGTTCGCCCTGCTGCTGCGCCTGGCGTCGGGAGCGCGGGCAGTGCTCCACCAGAGCGCCGCCGTGCTGGGTCCGCGCTTCTCGGCGATGCGCGTAGCCGGCGCCGACGCTACGGCATGGATCGACGAAACATGGGAGCTCTGGCTCGCGGGGCGGACCGGAACGCCGGAGCGGGTCGCGATCGATGCCGACCTCGCGCCACCGCCGATCGCGATTCCGTCCGGTGCCGGACCCTTCGCCGCGCGCGAGCTGCCGAGCTTCGTTCGCCTCGCGGAGGCGTTCGCCGACGCGATCGAGGGCCGTTCGCGTCCCGCCGGTGCGCCGGCGCCGGCGACCTTCGACGACGGCGTGGCGTGCCAGCGCGTGATGGACGCTGCCCGCGCGGCATCGCGCGAGCAGCGCTGGGTCGAGGTCTCGCCGACGTCGCGCTGACGACGAAATCGAGCGCCCGCTCTCGGCGCCGATGCCTTCGCCGGCCGGAAGGTTGGTAGCAAGGTTTCAGCGTGAGCTAGCCACACGTGCCACAGCATCCGCCGCGTTGACAGAACTCTTCGGCCACCGGTAACGTTCGTGACCCGTCCCCGAGATCCAGCTTCGGGGGCAGCAGCGGGACACGGCAGACGCCATGCGCATGATTTACCCCGGCGTTCGCGAGCGACGCGCGATCGACCGCCAGCTCACCGACTTCTTCCGTACGTACGGCCTGACGCGCTTTCGGCGCGCCATCGTTGCGATCAGCCGCTTCTACCACCTGCGCACGCCCACGGTGCAGTGGTTCGAGTACCTCGACTGGGGCAAGAGCGGCGGCCGGACGTTCGAGAATGGGAAGATCCAGCTCGTGCATCCCGAGAACTGGAAGCGCGGCCGCAAGTACAACAGCGAGCGGCGCTGGGTCCAGACCGTCTACCACGAGATGGGGCACTACGTGCTGTGGGCCGATGCGGAGCGCAAAGCGGACCTCTTCGCCCATTGCTTCGTGCGCGGTGTGCCCAACGGGACGAGACCGGGGCAGACGCCCCGCCCCCGCTACGGCGTCACGCAGTCACGTCCTCGCCGCCGTCGACGCCGATCACGTTCCCGCTGATCCACCGCGTTCCGGGCACCGACAGCGCCACGATCGCGCCCGCAACGTCTGCGGGCTCGGTCAGGCGACCACCGGGGTTCCGGCGCCGGGCCTCCGAGAAGAGGATGTCCGCGACCGGGATCTTGCGCGACGCCGGGGTGTCCGTGACCCCGGCGCGGATCGCGTTCACGGCGACTCCTTTCGGCCCGAGCTCCAGCGCGAGCTGGCGAACGTGCGATTCGAGGGCGGCCTTGGCCGCCGACACGGCGCCGTAGAACGGCATGACGCGCGTGCCGCCCGAGCTGGTCATCGCGAAAATCCGGGTCCCCTCGCCGACCAGGCTGCGGCTGTGCAGATCCTGCACCCAGTAGACGAGGCTGTGCGCCATCACGTCGAGGGTCATCTCGAGCTGCGCCTTCGTCGTCTGCTGGCCCGGCACCTCGGTGACGAGGGCCTTCAAGGTCCCGAACGCGAGCGAGTGCATGACGACGCGCAGGGGCCGCCCGCCGGTGAGCTCGCGCGCCCGCTCGCAGACCTGCACGCGCTTCTCGTCGTCGGCGGCGTTGACGTTGAAGAAGTGCGCCGGCACGCCCGCTTCGCGCAGGTCGTTCGCGACCGCCTCGGCCGCGGGCAGGGTGGTCTTGCGGTCCAAGTGAACGCCCACGATCCCCATCCCGTGGCGACCCAGCTCGCGCGCCGTGGCGGCGCCGAAGCCGCTCGACGCCCCGAGTATCACGCCCCACTCGCCCTCGAAGGGCCGCCACCCGCTCATGGCGGCGGGCAATAGCGCAAAGCTTGTCGCGGCGGCAATGCTCGACTAGGGTTTGGGCGTGGGCGGCAAGGGCGATCGGCCGAGCATCGAGAACCGCTGGTGGATCGACCAGGGCAAGGACGGCAAGCCGCTCGACCGCCCGCCGGCGCAGTTCGGCAACCGTTTCTTCCACACCGCGGCCGGCTTCAATCAGGATCGCGCCCAGCGGCGACTCACTGACCTCAATCTCAAGTGGTTCGACGAGGCGCGCCCGGAGCCCGGCCGGTGGGCCGTCCTCCATCTGCTCGAGAAGCAGCGCGTCCCGCCCCAACGGGTGGACAAGGTGAAGGCGGCCCTCCCCGTCCCGCCGGACGGCCGCGGCATCCTGGTCGACTCCGGCGACTCGCTGCGCGCCATCATCACGGGCGCGCCCATCGGTGAGCGGCTCGTCGAGGTTCGGCTCGGCGACGAGTCGTCGTTCGACGCATGGGTACGCGGCGAGTGGGTCCGGGAGGTCATCTTCCGGAACTTCGACGAGGGCCTTCGGCGCACCCCGGCGCTCGTTCGCGAGTACCTGATGACGACGCGCGCGCAGCCGATCTGCTGACGGCCGCCCCTTTACGCCCTATTGGCAGGTGCGCTAATGGGGCCCGCAACGAAAGGGGGCCCCGTGGAGCCGAACGAGATTTCGGATGACGAAGCGAAGAAGCGCGTCCTGGAGGCGGTGTGGACCTGGATGGGCCGCGTCATCGTCCTGCTGGTCGTCTTCATCTTCGGCGCCTTCACCGGGTGGGTGCTATGGGGAGCCGGCGACGACGGCGCCGTGCAATTGCGCAAGAGCATGCCGGAGATGCAGGGGAAGTACGAAGAGCAGCGCAAGAAGGTGATCGACTGTGAGGGCAAGCTCACCGTCGTTCAGGGTCGTCTCGACGAGATCCAGAAGGCGATGCGCGGCGCCGCCCCGGCTGCAAACTAACAGGCGGACCAAGCCTGTCGCGCCAGCTTTGCTAGCCGCGACATACCGGTCGCGCGTACCGCGAACGCCACACTCTCGCGCGCTCGGACTAAACGACCTGCGCGGCGCGGAGCCGCGCGAGCTCGTCCGGCGTCAGCCCGAGCAGCTCGGTCAGCACCTCGGCGGTGTGTTGGCCGAGCTCGGGGCCGAGCGCCCGTATCGTACCCGGCGTGTCGGACATCTTGACGACCACGCCGGGCACCACGACCTCGCCGAGCTTCGGGTGCGGCACGCGCTGGATCATCTCGCGCGCGAGGAGCTGCGGGTGCGAGAGGAGCTGGTCGACCGAGTAGACGGGTGAGCACGGGACGCCCGCACCCGACGGTCCGAGGGTCGCCACGACCTCGTCCACCGTCCGCTCGGCGACCCACGCGGCGACGATCGCGTTGATCTCGTCGCCGTGCTCGAGGCGCGCCGTCACGCCGCGGAAGCGCGGATCGTCGCCCAGCTCCGGCCGCCCGATCGCGGTCGCGAGCAGCCGGAAGAGCTTGTTGCTCGCGATCGCGATCACGAGCCAGCCGTCCTTCGCGCGGTAGCAGTCGTACGGGACCGCCGCGAGATGCCGGTTCCCCACTTGCGTCGGCAGCCGGCCCGAGGCCGCGAAGATCGACGGCCAGTAGTCGAGGAGCGAGAACATCGCATCCTGGCTCGACACGTCGATCACCTGGCCGTGTCCGGTACGATCGCGCGCCACGAGCGCTCCGAGAACGGCGATCGCGCCGAAGAGCCCCTGCACGTAGTCGCCGAGCGATCCGCCGCCGCGCGTGGGTCCGTTGTCTGCGAACCCCGTGAGCGACATGAAGCCGCTCGAGGCCTGCGTGATGATGTCGTACGAGGGCCGGTCGCGCCACGGACCCGTCTGGCCGAAGCCGGAGAGGCTCGCCACGACGAGGCGCGGATGCTCGCGACAGAGATCCTCGGGCGCGAGCCCCCAGCGCGCGAGCGTGCCGCCCGCGAAATTCTCGACCAGGACGTCGAAGTGCGGCAGCAGCCGGCGCAGGATCGCGCGGCCCTCGTCCGTACGCAGATCGAGCGTGATGCCCTTCTTGCCGCGGTTGAGCGCGAGGAAGAAGACCGGCACGCCGTCGACCGGCGGATAGCCGTAGCGACCCTCGTCGCCGCCCTTCGGCGCCTCGATCTTCACGACCTCGGCCCCCATGTCGGCGAGGATCGACGTGCAGAACGGCCCGGCGAGAAACCGGGTGAGATCGAGGACGCGGACGTGAGCGAGCGCGCTCATCGCGGCAGGAAGTTCTCCATGGCGCCGAGCAGCGCGTCGATGTTCGGGAACTCCGCGAGCTCGCGGCGCAGGAGGGCGTGCGTCGACTCGATGCGCCTGAGGTCACGCTCGGAGGCCTCCTCGGCGAGGAGCTGCTCCAGCTGCTTCAGGAGCGGCTGCGTCTGGAGCTTGGTCTCGACCGGGATCTCGTCGTCGAGCGCGATCAGGAGGCGGCTCCGCTCTATCAGCTTCGCGAGCATCTCGTCGTCGGTGCGCTCGGCCATGCGCTCACTTCCCTTCCTTCAGCTGCTGCTTCCAGTCGAGGATCCGCGCCTTGCCACCTTCCGCTTCGGCTTCCGCGATCATTCCGGCCGCCTGGTACAGGCGCGACAGCGTCGTGTGGGCGAGCACGTCGTCGGGCGTGAGCTCGCAGAGCTTCTTCCCGGCCTCGATCGCGCGCACGTGCTGCCCGAGGTCATTCAGCACGAGCGCGAGGCCCTGCCACCCGTCGGCGAAGTCGGGATCGAGTGCGACGGCTTCCTCGTAGCGTTTCGTCGCCTCCTCGAGCTTGCCCTCGGCGACCAGATCGACACCCTGATCGAAGAGCTCCCACTTGTCGGCCATGGCGGCATGCGTACCCATTCGGCTGCCGGGCGGCAAGCCGATCGCGCATGCGCGACGTTGACACCCCGGGAGAGCGTTTCTAGGCTCGCGGTGGTGTCTCTCGAGGTCGAGCTCGTTGCCGCGCTGCGCGCCTGCGCCGCGAACGAATCGGCCCTCGACTTCGAGGCGTGGGCGCTGCGCATCTTCCGCCACCAGTTCGAGCGCAACCTTCCGTATCGTGCCTACTGCGAGCGCCGCGGCGTCACGCCGGCGACGGCGGTCGCGTGGACGGACGTGCCCGCGGTACCCACGCGGGCGTTCCGGAACGCGGACCTCGCCTGCGGGCCGGCGGAGATCGTGTTCCGCACGAGCGGCACGACGGGCGGACCCGAGGCGCGCGGCCGTCACCTGGTTCCGCACCTGGACCTCTATCGCGCGTGCGCTCTGCCGGCGTTCGAGCGCTTCGTCCTGCCGGACGGTGCGCGCCTGCCGTGCCTCTTCCTCCTGCCCCCGCCGTCGCTGCGACCCGACTCCTCGCTCGTCCACATGTGCGCGTGGGTGGGGGAAGCCTTCGGCACGGGCGTCGAGTGGTTCGCGGGACCTGCGGGTCTCGACGTCGAGCGGCTCTCCCGGCGCCTGGGGGCGCTCGAGGGGACGGGCGACGCCGTCCTGCTCGCCGGCCCGACGGCCGGGTTCGTGCGGCTCTTCGACGCAGGGCACGCGTACCGTCTCGGGCCGGGCAGCCGGCTCATGGACACGGGCGGGCAGAAGGGTCTCACGCGGCCCGTCTCGCGCGCCGGCTTCCTGCGCGCCTGCTGGACGCATCTCGGCATTCCCACCTACTACTGCGTGAACGAGTACGGGATGACCGAGCTCTGCTCGCAGCGCTACGACAGCATGCTCCGCGATCGCTTCGACGGGCGGAGCCTCGATCCGCGTCGCCTGGTCGCGCCGCCGTGGCTCCGGACGCGCGTCCTCGATCCCGATACGCTCGCGAGCGTCCCGGCGGGCGAGATGGGCCTCCTCTGCCACCACGATCTCGCGAACGCCGGCTCGGTGTCGGTCGTGCTCAGCGAGGACCTCGGCCGCTCCGTTGGCGACGACGGAATCGAGATCGTGGGGCGCGTTCCGGGCGCGGTGCCGCGTGGATGCGGCCTCCTGCTCGCCGACCTCGCGCCGTCGTGATCGCCGGGCTGCAGCGCGAGATCGACGCCGCGCTCGCCGCGAGGGCGCGGCTCCGCCGGCGTTCCGTGCGCGAGACGGCGGCGGCGCTCGCCGCCGCGAGCACCCGCTGGCGCACCGATCCGGAGCTGTCGTCGAAGCTGCCGGAGGCCGCGCACCTCGGCCCGGAGATGGTCCGCGCGATTCTCCCGATCGTCGCGAGCCAGCTCGACGCCGCCTGCCTGTGCGAGCTGCATGCGCGGGAGGCGAGCGGCACGCCGCCCGCGCTGGTCGCGCACGTCCTCGCCTCCAACGTCCCCGGCCTCGCCGTTCCGGCCATCGCACTCTCGTGCCTCGCGGGCGCCGCGACCGTGGTGAAATCGGGGCGCGCGGATCGGCTCTCGGCGCCGGCCTTTCACCGGGCGCTCGCCGCCGTCGATCCCGATCTCGCCGCGACGGTGGTGACGGCATACTGGCCCGGCGGATCGACCGAGGTGGAGGACGCGATCCTCGGCCGGGCCGACGTGGTCGTCGCGAGCGGCGCCGATGCGAGCGTCGCGATCCTCGCGCGGCGTCTGGGCGCACGCGTCGTCGCGCAGGGCGCGCGCACGAGCATCGCCGTCGCACCCGGCGACGCCGAGCACGCCGTCGTCGCGGGGCTCGCGAGCGACGTCGCGCTCTACGAGCAGCGCGGATGTCTCTCGCCCCATGCGGTCTTCGTCGTGGGAGATGCCGCGGGATTCGCCGAGCGCCTCCGCACGGCGCTCGACGACGTCGCGCGCGCCCTCCCTCCTCCGCTGGCGACGACGGCGGAGCGCGCCGTGCACCGCCTGGCGGTCGAGGAGGCGCGCTTCGGCGGCGCGACGGTCCTCGAGAGTACGGGCGGAACGGTCATCGTCGGCGCTGCCGGCACCGAGGTGGGGCGGCGCACGGTGTTCGTCCATCCGCTTCGGGCGCCCGGGGAGCTCGCGACCCGCTTCGCGCCAGCCACCGTCGAGTGCGTTGGCGTCGCCGGGGTCGTCGTCGATGCCGACGTGCTCCGACGCCAGGGGGTCGCGCGACTCTGTCCGATCGGCGCCATGCAGCGACCGCGCATCGACTGGCCGCGCGGCCAGCGCCCCGCCTTGGGCTCGCTCTTTCGCGTCCCGAGCGAACCTCGTATCCAGGTGGAGGCGTGAGCTCCGATCTCTCCACGCTGTTCCTCCGTCACGTCTGCCAGACCTCGGACGGCCCGATGGGGATCGTCGTCGCGCGGGCGGCGGCCTCGACGGTGTGGGACGCCGAGGGGCGGGCGTACCTCGATCTGCTCGCGGGCATGGGGGTCGCCAACGTCGGCCACGCGCACCCCGAGGTGCTGGCCGCGATCCGCGAGCAGTCCGAACGGCACCTCCACGTGATGGTGTACGGCGAGCTCGTGCAGGCGACGCAGGTACGCCTGGCGGCCCGCCTGGCCCAGCTGCTGCCCGCGCCGCTCTCGGTCGTCTACTTCACGTCGAGCGGCGCCGAAGCGATCGACGGCGCGCTCAAGACGGCGCGCAAGCACACCGGGCGTACGCGCTTCGTCGCATTCGAGGGCAGCTTCCACGGCGACACCTGGGGCGCGCTCTCGATCGGCGGCAATCCCGTCTACCGCCGCCCGTTCGAGCCCCTGCTCCCCGACGTCGCCTTCCTGCCCTTCGACGACGAGGCCGCGCTCGACCTCGTCGACGAGCGAGTCGCCGCGGTCGTGGTCGAGCCGGTGCAGGCCGAAGGCGGCGTACGGATCCCGCGTCCCGGATTTCTCGCCGCGCTTCGCCGGCGCTGCGACGAAACGGGTGCGCTCCTGGTGCTCGACGAGGTGGTGACCGCATTCGGCCGCACGGGACGACTCTTCGCCCAGCAGCACTGGAGCGTCGTCCCGGACATCCTGGTGCTCGCGAAGGCGCTGGGCGGCGGCCTGCCGCTCGGGGCGTTCGTCGGCGCGCCCGACGTCATGGCGACGCTCCGCCACGATCCGCCGCTCGCGCACGTCACGACCTTCGGCGGCCACCCGCTCTCGTGCGCGGCCGGCCTCGCGGCGCTGGACGTGCTGCTGCGCGACGACCTGCCCGGACGCGCCGCGCGTCTGGGCGCGTCGCTCGTGCAGGGGCTGGGCGCGCTCACGGGTCGCGGCGGCCTCGCCGAGGTACGCGGTCTCGGCCTGCTCCTCGGGCTCGAGTTCGACACGCCGGAGCACTGCGCCACGTTCGCGCGGCGCGCGTTCGAGGCGCGTCTCATCCTCAACTGGACCCTCCACCGCGACACCGTCGTGCGCCTGGCCCCGCCGCTCGTCCTGACGGACGACGAGGCCGAGCGCGCCGTGGCGGCCATCGCCGGCGCGCTCCCATGACCGTGCCGTTCGCCGACCTCGTCGTCGTCGACGTCGCGGCGCTCGGCGCCGCGCCCCAGATCGCGACCTTCTTCGGCGATCTCGGCGCACGCGTCGTGAAGGTGGAGCACCCGCGTGGCGACCCGCTCCGCCAGCTCGTCGACGCGCACGGCGCCGCGATCCAGTGGAAGCTCGTGAACCGCAACAAGGCGTGCGTCACGCTCGACGTCGCCTGCGGAGACGGACGCCAGCTGCTGGAACGACCCCTCGCGCGCGCCGACGTGCTCGTCTCGGCCCTCTCGGCCGAGCGGCTCACCGCCTGGAGTCTCGATGCCGACGCGCTTCGCGCGCGCCACCCGCGCCTGGTCGCCGTGAACCTCACGACCTACGGCGGGAGCGGACCATGGGCCGATCGCCCCGGCTCGGGAACGCTCGCCGAGGCCGTGACCGGCCTCGCGCACCTGACCGGCCCGGCCGACGCGGCGCCGACCCTCGCGCCCGTCGGGCTGGGCGACTACCTGGGCGTGCTCGAGGGGATCATCGCGGCGCTCGTCGGCCTCGCGACGCGCGAGCGTGGCGGCCCGACCACGTTCGACGTCGCGATGACGGCGCCGCTCCTCGGTCTGCTCGGCCAGCGCCTCGCGCAGATGGCGAGAAGCGGCGACGACCCCGGGCGTCGCGGCAATCGCTTCCCCACGATGGCGCCGCGCAACGCCTATCGCGCTGCCGACGGCCGCTGGGTCGCGATCACGGCGGGAACGAACGACATCGTCCAGCGCCTGCTGGGCGCCATCGGGCGCTCCGATCTCGCGGACGATCCGCGCTTCCGCACCAACCGCGCACGGCTCGAGAACGTCGACGCCCTCGACGCCGCCATAGGCGCATGGATCGGCGGGCGCACCGCCGACGAAGCCGTCGACATGCTCGTCGCCGAGCGCGTCTCGGCCGCCGTCGTGCACGATCTCGCCGCCGTCCTCGCGAACCCGCACTTCGCTGCGCGCGGCGACATCGTCACCATCGGCGACCCCGACGTCGGCCCAATCACGACCGCCGCCGCCTTCCTCGCCCCCCAGGGCACCATCCGCGACCTGGGGCGCGACCTCGGCGCCGACAACGACGCCATCTACCGAGACTGGCTGGGCGTCGCGCCCGAGGAGCTCGCGCGGCTTCGCGGGTCGGGCGTGGTCTAGCGGTCGCCATCGGCGCCGCCGCCGCAGCCCTATCGATCCCCTAGTACACGACCTCCCACGCGCCCGAAGCCCCCGCGCGCGCCGCCACGAGCCGCGACTGATAGACCAGGGTGAGGACCATGCCCGCGCACATCTGTACGTCGTCGCCCTTGATGCGCTCGAAGGTCTTCGGATCGGGCGGATAGAGGAACCCGTTCTTGCCGCGGACGACCACCTCGGGCCCGCCCGTCGTCACGAACTCGAGCTCACCGTCCGGCACGGCCGTGATGCGCACGCCGGCCTTGTAGGCCGCGTCGAGACACTTGGTCTTGCGAACGCGCGCGGCATCGACGTCGCCCTTGCCCTCGAGCGCCTTGTAGACCGACGCGAACTCGGGCTTGAACCAGTCCGCGCGCGTACGCACGAGCGTGGTGAGCTGCTGCTTGTCCTCGTCGGTGAGCGAGGTCACGGGCGGCAGATGGTGCCAGGCTCGATCAGTGGCGAAATCGGCGAAGAACTCGCGCTCCATGACGAGCTTGCCCGTCGCCTGCTTGTCGTCGACGCCCTGATCGGCCTGGTTCGTCCCCTTGTAGGTCCCCGGCGCGCTTTCCTCCTTCACCTGGTCGGTGACCGTCGCCCAGCGGAGCTGGGCGCGATAGGGCGTGCTCGCGTCCGCCGGCTCGAACTCGATGCGGATCGTGTTCTTGCCCTTGCGCACCGCCGGACCGAGCGACTGGGCGGGCACCCAGACCGACGGCGCGATCTCGCGCTCCTCGAAGATGACCGGCACGGTGTCCTTGCGCACGACCTGCTCGGCGATGGGCACGTTGTCGAGGAAGACGACCACCTTCCCGGCGACGGTCTCGACATGGTCCTCCTTCGGATCGCCCGTGAACGGCGTGAACTTGAACTCGACGTTCAGGACCTTCGCCGGGGCGAGGAGGGGCCAGAGCACGAGGAGCGTCGCCACGAGTGTACGCATGACGGGGGCTTCTCCACCGCGGCTCCCGCGCCTGTCAATCGTCCGCGGTCACGCCCTGCGCCACACCGTCGCGAGCCATGGCTGCTGGTCGCGCGGTCGTCCGGGTGGCCGGTAGTAGTACTCGAGCTCGGTGAACCCCGCGGCTTCGAGGTAGCGCCGCCACGTCTCGAGATCGTGCCACGCGCCGTAGCGACGTCCCTGCCAGCCCTCGTCGTTGCGCCCGCGCGGGTTCGACGAGAAGAGCACGCCGCGCGGGCGCAGGGCCGCGTGCAGCTCGCGCAGCACCCGCGGCAGCTCCCGTGCCGGCACGTGGAAGAGCGACGCGTTCGCGAACACGCCGTCGAAGCGCGCGGGTGGAAGGTCGAGCGCCAGGAAGTCCTGCTGCCACACCTCGCAGCCCGACGTCGCTCGCGCCATGGCGACGAAGCGCGGCGCGCCGTCGAGCCCGACCGGCTCGTGGCCGAGGGTGCGAAACGTACGCAGGTCGCGTCCCGGACCGCAACCGAAGTCGAGGATCGCATGCGGCCCGGCGCCCTCGATGTGCCGCAGCAGCGCGTCGACGTTCTGGGAGACGTCGTGATCTTTGGTCCCTTCCCAGAAGCCGTCGGCGGTGCGGTCGTAGTCTCCCAGCGTGACCTGAGTGATGCGGCGCAGGTCGTCTCGTCCCGGCATGTGGGGCGTCAGCCGGGGAGCGGTCCGCGGTACGTCGTCCCGAGGAGCCAATCGCCGAACGGGATGGTCACGTTGAAGTTCCAGCGCTGCATCAGCTCGGGTGTGTGGTGGACGGCGTGCTGATGGCGCAGAAGGCCGATCACGCGATTCTTCGCGATCGGGTTGTCGGCCGGCAGGTGGTAGGCCAGGTGCAGCCACTCGTAGCTCACCGTGTAGCCCATCGAGCACGCCACCCAGAGGAGCGCCACGTTGTGCGAGACGAGGAACCAGAGCGTGGCGGTGATGGGTAGCGTGGTCACGAAGATCGCGACGATCCCGTACGCCGGGATGAGCACCAGACGGAACTCCTTCGTCGAGCGCATCGCCATGTCGTTGCGGACGAAGATCACGTGGTGCTCGGGCGTGTGGCGCCAGAACAGCACTTCGAGAGGCCAGGTGCGGCGGTGCAGGATGTTGCGGTGGATGTGCCACTCGTTGACGTTGAGGAGCCCGAGCACGATCGGAACGAAGAGCCACTCGTACCAGCGCACGCCGTGGAGCTGACTCAGCGCGAGGACGATGGACGAGAGGCCGAAGAGCGACGGGAAGGCCAGGTGCACCCACGGGCTGTACCAGGGCGGCGTCCGCTCGAGCACCTCGGCGCGCATGCGATCGCGCTTCGAGAGCGGCTGCGTCACCTCCCAGGGCTTGGTATCCACCTTCTGCGGCACGGGCGGATTCTAAGACTGCGGCCGGCTGCCGACAACCGGAATCGACGCGACGGCTAGCGCTTCAACGCCGCCAGCACGCGCTCCTTCACGGCCGGTGCGCACCAGCGCGGCAGCACCTCGTCCCGGAAGTAGCGCCGATCCTCGTCGGCGAGCGTGATCGTTCCGGCTCGGAGCGTCCGCTTCGTCGACGCATAGATCTCGCGCGGGTGGGCGGCCAGCGTTTCCAGCACGGCGCGGGCCCGGGCGGGCGCGTCCGCGGCCACCTCGTCGACCAGGCCGAGCTCGACGGCGCGCCGCGGCTCGTAGAGCCCGGCCTCGAGGAGCACCCGCTCGAGGGCGCGCGGCGCGACGCGCTGGCGGGCCAGCTTCATGATCTTGGGTGGGAACTCGAGCCCGAGCGCGACCTCGTTGAGGCCGATCCGCGCCTTCGCGTCGGCGGTCGCGACGCGCACGTCGCCGCACAGGGCGAGCACGCAGCCGCCGGCGATCGCGTGGCCGCCCACGCAGGTGACGAGCGGCGCGGGGTAGTCGAAGAGCGCGTCGATGACGTCGTCCAGGAGGAGCAGATAGCGCTCCATGCCGCCACGATCGAGCGACGCGACCTCCTTCAGGTTGAGCCCGGCGCAGAACGCGTCGCCCGCCCCCGTGACCAGGACCGGCCGGCCGCCCGCGGCGCCGAGCTGGCGGATGATGTCCTGCATGACGGGCGTGGAGAGCGCGTTCTTGCCCGGTCCGCTGATCGTGAGCTGGTAGACGTCGCTCATGTGCCCTCACCCGTAGCGATCTGCTTTGCCCAACGGTAGTCGGGCTTGCCCGACGGCGAGCGAACGATCTGGTCGACGACGCACAGGCTCCGCGGCAGCTTGTAGCCGGCGATCTTCGTACGGCAGTGCGTCTGGATGTCCTCGATGCTCGTCGTCGCGCCCGGACGCATCTCGACGACGGCCACGACGCGCTCGCCCCAGCGCACGTCGGGTACACCGACCACGGTGCAGTCGAAGATGGCGGGGTGCGACTTCACCGCCGCCTCGACCTCCTCGGGGAAGATCTTCTCGCCGCCCGAGTTGATCGACACCGAGCCGCGCCCGAGGAGCGTCAGGCGCCCGTCGGCCTCGATCATCGCGTAGTCGCCGGGGATGGCGTAGCGGACGCCGTCGTAGGTGACGAACGTCTCGGCGGTCTTCTTCGGATCCTTGTAGTACTCGAGCGGGATGTCGCCGGCGCGCGCGATCTTGCCGATGATGCCGCAGCCGGGCTCGAGGGGCTTCCCCTCCTCGTCCAGCACCACCGTCCGCCCGATGCGCGAGACCGTCGGCCCGCCCTTCATGGCGGTCGCGCCCGCCTGCACCATCACCATGCCGTTGTTGCCGCCCTCGGACGATCCGACCGCGTCGATCATCATGAGGCTCGGAAAGCACTCGAAGAACTGATCCTTCACCGACGGCGAGAACGTGGCCGCGCTGGAGGTGAGGAGGTAGAGCGACGACACGTCCCAGCCGGCATCCGGGGCCTGGAGCGATTCGATCAGCGGGCGGGCCATCGCGTCGCCGGTGATCATGATCGAGTTCACCTGCTCCGACTGGACGAGGTCCCACACGCGCCGCGCGTCGAACTTGCCCATCAAGACCACCCGGTTGCCGAGGAAGCTCTGTCCCATGACGGCCCACTGGGTGGCGCCGTGCATGAGCGGCGCGATCGGCAGGAACGTGAGCGGCACGCCGCTCTTGGCCTTCTCGACCATGTGTTCCGGACGCGGCGCGCGCTCGTTCGTCATGGGGTCGATGCCACCCCCGAGCGCCATGAACACGTCGACGTGGCGCCACACGACACCCTTCGGCATGCCGGTCGTGCCGCCGGTGTACAGGATGTAGTGATCGCTCTCCGAACGGGGCGCGAAGTCGCGCACGGGCGAACCCGACGCGAGCGCGGCTTCGTACCCGGCGGACCCGATCTTCGCGTAGTCCTCGCCGCTCCCGTCGTCGATCACGATCGTGTGCCGGAGCAGCGGCATGGCATCCTTCACGCCCGCGACGCGCGGCGCGAACTGCCGCTGGTAGACGAGGGCCACGAGATCGGCGTTGTCGAAGAGGTAGCGGAGCTCGTCCTCGACGTAGCGGTAGTTGATGTTGATCCACACCGCGCGCAGCTTGAAGACGGCCCAGGCGGTCTCCACCCACTCGACCGAGTTGAACGCGTAGATGCCGACGTGGTCGCCGGGGCCGATGCCCTGCGCCGCCAGGTGGTGCGCGAGCCGGTTCGCGCGCTCCTCCATCTCCCGGTACGTGCGCCGCTTGCCGTCGCAGACGAGGTATTCGCGATCGCCGAAGTGATCGACCGCGTGCTCGAAGAGATCAGCGAGGTTGAATTCCACGACCGGGCGTTAGACCACGGACCGAAGCCGGGGCTCAACTAGGCGCGAGATAGCGGTCGATCACGCGGTGCATGTGGAGGATGTTGCCCTCCTGGCGGGGATTGAGCCGCAACCCGTCGAAGCCGCGTGACTTCATGCCGAGCTGCGCCCGCACGATGTTCCGATAGTCCTGGGTCGTGATCTCGCCCCAGTTGCGCGCCGTCCAGTCGGGGAAGAAGCGGCGCTCGGGCATCTGCCAGGGCTGCCCAGGCCGCGGCCACTCGAGCACCCACGTGTCCTTGATGGTGCTCTCGGGGTCGAGGCCGTTCGGCCGCACGCGGAAGAGGATTGCGCTGCCCGGGTAGATCGGACCGACTACGTTCGGGAACCAGTAGACGTCGTCGGCGCTCGTCATGTGATCGGGCGTGAGGCCCGTGAGATCGAAACCGCGCGACCGCATCAGCTCCATGCGACGCTCCTGGTAGACCGCGAGCAGGCTCTTCCCCGGCGGCGGCGCGGCGCGCAGCTCCTCGACGAGCGCACGCTCCTCCTTCAAGAACGCGCCTCCCAATCCCGCGACGAGCGCCGCCAGGATCTGGCCCTCGTCGACGTCCTCCGGTCGTACGCCGAGGCGCGGGCTCGGACGGAGCTGGCGCCGTGCGCTCGCGAGCCGCCCGTAGTGCGCGTGCGTGTGGAACTGCTCGTACGCGAGGCTCGTGTCGTCGACCCACGGCAGCGTCTGCGGGTGCGTGCCCTGCACGTGGTAGCCTTCGTTGAAGGCGTCGATGACGGTCTTCCAGTTCGCGGGGAGGATCGTCGTCAGGTACGACCGGAAGCGCATCTCGTGCAGCCGGTACGGCGCGAGCAGCTCCGGCAACGGATCCAGGAAGCGGAGCAGCGGCTCCGCGTCGGGGTCCAGGTTCACGAACACGAAGCCGCCCCAGGTGTCGACGCGGACGGCGCCCAGCCGCAGGTCCGCCGGCAGATCCGGGAACTCGTGGCGATCGACGACGTCGCAGAGTCGACCGTCGAGCGCGTAGCCCCACCCGTGGTACGGACAGCGGATGCCCTCGGCCCGCACGCGGCCGTAGCCTTCCAGCAGGCGTGTTCCGCGGTGCAGGCACGCGTTCACGAGCGCCCGCAGCTCACCCGGCGCCGTGCGCACGATGAGGATCGACTGGTCGCCGATCGTGTACTCGACGTAGTCGCCGACCGCCGCCAGCTCCTCTTCGCGGCACGCGATCTGCCAGACCCGCGGCCACAGGCGCTCCATCTCGCGATCGAGGAACGCTCGCGAGGTATAGCGTTCCTTGGCGATGAGCCCGTCGCCGGCCACGGAGCGACTCTAGGGCCCGAACGGCGGCGCTGACAACCGCCGGACGGCCCCGTTTGACCTCCGGCAGCGGCGTTCGTAGAGGCAGGTCGGAGGGGGCGGCGACCGGGACCGGGGAGGAGGGGGCGATGCGGAGGCGATGGGCGGCGCCGGTGGGGCTCGTGGTTCTGGCGCTCCTGTGCGGCGGTGGCGTCGCGCGGGCGAACAACCTGCGCCACGCGTACCGGACCGCGCCGGGCCTGCTCGGGCTCAAGTTCGCCGTCACGCCGGCCTACCAGAACGCCGTCGACACGATCCTCGAGCAGGCGGCGCGGAACCTCCCCATCCCGTCGGCGTCGAGCGGCTTCACGTTCCGCTACGACGAGGACAGCGGCAGATACGAACGCACCACCGAGACCTTTGCCGAGCCCTTCTTCACCGAGCGCGCCGACACCGTCGGCGACGACCTCTGGAGCTTCGACCTCGCCTTTCAGTGGATCCACTTCGACGAGTACGACGGCGACAAGCTCGGCGTCGATCCGTATCCGCTGAGCTACAGCCAGACGGCGATCGGCTTCAGCGCCAGCCCGGAGCTCCGCTACACCCTCGCGACGCTGAACGTCACCTACGGCATCACGAACGACCTCGACGTGAACGTCGCCATTCCGGTCGCCGGCCTCGACTCGGAGATCGTGGCGCGCCAGACCACGCCGCAGGGATCCCTCGTCGCCAGCGCCACGAGCGAGTCGTTCCACATCATCGGTCTCGCGGACATGCTGGTGCGCGTGAAGTATCACCTCTTCGAGGCCGGCGGCTTCACGGGGGCGATCGGCGGCATCGCCCGCATCCCGACCGGCTCGCCGCAGGACGGGCTCGGCACGGGCTACGGCGAGCTCGGCCCGTACGGGGTCCTCTCGACCGTGTTCCTGGGTGGCCTCATCGACTCCCACTGGGAGGCCGGGTTCGACGCGAACCTCGGCATGGCGAGCCACAGCTCGGGGCACTACGCGTGGGCGATGGACCTCCAGCCGTGCCGGTGGATGTCGCTCGGCGCGGAGCTGCGCGGGCGCAGCGAGGTCGGCTACTGGCGCGCCGAGCCCTCGGTCTCCGGTCCGCACGTGACGCCGTCGGGCGTCCAGTCGCAGCCGTACCTCGGCGTCGACGCGAAGCGGAAGGACTACTTCGACACCACGTTCGGGGTACGGATCCGCCTCTGGCATACGGTGCTGCTGTCGCTCGGCGTCTCGACGCCACTCAACGACGACGGGGTCCGCGACTCCGGGTGGAGCCCGATCGGATCGCTCGAGGGGACGTTCTAGGGAAACGTCGCCCCGCCGCCCCGCGTGCTTCGGAGCGTCGCCGATCCGGCGGCGCAGGCCTGCCCGATGCGGACCGCGACGCGCAGGTCGGGCGGTGTGAAGCGGGCCAGCCGCCGGATGAGCAGGCTCATGCGCGCGCCCTCGGTGCGGCTCGTGAGGCCCATGTCGTTGAGCGGCGGGCAGAGCTGCGCGTGGTCGTCCCAGAATCCGTAGTGCTGCTTGAAGAGGCGCATCCAGTGCTCGCTCCCGAGCGTGCAGCACAGGAGCGGGCCGCCCGAGTCGGCGAGCGCAACCTGGACCTCGGTGTAGAGTGGATCGACGACCTCGAGCCCGGGGCCGCCGAGCTGCGCCTTCAACTTGAGGCGCAGCGTGCCGCGCGGCCGGGTCCGCGGACGGACGTTGGCGGAGGTCACCTCGAGCGTCCCCATCTGCGGGCAGCAGTCGGGGTCGTCGAGGTCCACGAGGCCGTCGCCGTCGTCGTCGACACAGTTGCCGCACGACTCGGTCGCGAGCGCCGCCGTGTTCGCCGTGGACGAGTTGTTGGTGAGGTCGGGATCGGCCTCGCTGCCGGCGACGACGGCCGTGTTGCTGAAGGCACCCGTCGCGGTGCGGGTGGTATCGACGACCACCGTGGCGCTCGCGCCCGGCGCGAGCGCGCCGAGGGTGCAGGCGAGTGTTCCCGCCGTGATCGCGCAGGTGCCCTGCGAGGCGGCGAACGTCGCCGGTCCGACCGCCGCCGGCAGCGTATCGCTCACCGTGACGCCGGTTGCGTCGCCCGGTCCCTGGTTCGTGACCGCGATGGTGTAGGTGAGCGGCGACCCCAATCCGACGGGATCGGGCGTTCCCGTCTTCGTGACGGCGAGGTCCGCGCTGGGAATCGCGGTCGTGTCGAGCATCGCGGTGTCGTTGGCGGGATTCGGGTCCGGCGTCGTTCCGGTGACGCCGGCGACGTTCGTGAAGGTTCCGTTCGCGCTCGGAAGTGCGCGCGTCGTGATCGTCACCGGCACGGCGGCGCCGGACGCGATCATGCCGAGCGTGCACGAGATCGTCGTCGTGCCGGCACAGCTTCCCTGGGCGGGCACGGCACCGATGAGCGTCACCTCGGGCGGCAGCGTGTCGGTCAGGACGACGCCGGTCGCGGCAGCGGGCCCGTTGTTGGTGACCGTCACGGTGTAGACGACGTCGGCCCCCGAGGCGACGCTCGCGGGGCCCGTCTTCGTGACCGCGAGGTCGGCGGACGGCAGGAGGCTCGTGATCGCCTGGCGAGCGAAGGGCGGAAGACCGCCGGGCCCGTCGGGATCGATGAGCGCCGTGTTGGTGACGCTTCCGCTGGCGCCGAGATTGACGACCACCTGGAAGCGCACCGCAGCGCTGGTGCCGACGTCGATCTGCCCTGCCGGCGCAGCCGGGCTATTCACGAGCCCGCCCGCGGCGAAGGGCATCGCCCCAGCCGCGTCGGGAACGGCCACGCCGTTGAGGGTCGTGCTTCCCGGCACGTACGTCGTGCCGGCCGGGATCGCGTCGGTCACCGTCACGCCGGTCCCCGCGACCGTTCCGTCGTTCGTGACGACGACGTCGTAGGTGAGCGTCTGCAGCGGCAGCGCGGCCAGCGGCGCGACCGTCTTCGTGGCGTCGATGCGCGGCACACCGGTCGTCACGACGTTGCTCGTGACGCTGCCGTTCTGCGTCGGCTGGCCGGTGCAGCTGGTGAACTGATACGTCCAGCCGGACCCGTTCGAATATTGCGCCGTCGCGGGCGCGGCTGGGATGGCCGTCACCTGGACCTGGAAGGTCACCGTTCTCGTCGTGCCCTGCACGACGGTGCCGACCAGGGCCCCGGTCGATGGATCGGCGCCGGGCTGCACCACGCCATCGATGCGAAAGCTGCCGGCGATGAAGGTCGTGCCCGCGGGCGGCGGGTCGGTGAAGACCAGGCCCGTCGCGTCCGCCGAGCCGGCGCTGTTGTCGAGCACGACGGTGTAGGTGAGGGTGTCGCCGACGACGGTCGCGGGCTTGTCGACCGACTTGGCGTTCAAGAGGAAGCGCGGCGCGCCGACGTCGATCGCGAGCCCGAGCGTCGAGACGACGAAGGTGTCGCCGGTCGTCGTCGCCTGCGCGAACGCCGTCGTCTGCGCGTTCGCGAGCTGCGACGAGACGTCGATCTGGGTGATGTCCCAGCCCTGCCGGCCACCGACGATGTTCGAGCCGGGGATATGGTTGCGCGTGCCGAAGGTGCCGGTGGTGACGAGCAGGCCGTCGTCGCCGTTGATCTGGCTGTCGAAGAAGTTCGTGAGCGGATTGTTCGGACCCTGCACGCGATTGCCAAGGCCGAGCGGCGCCGTGGGGCCGAAGCGCATCGTGTCGCCCGTGAGAATCGAGTCGCCTTCGACGGTGCTGACGGCGAGCCGGCCCGCGACGGGTCCCGTGGGCGGCGTGCAGAAGCCGCTTGCCGCAGCCTCCGGCGCGCCGGCCGTCTCCGCGCCGACGAAAAGCGTCAGATCGCGCGTCGCGAGCGTCGGATCGCCGTAGATCACGGCGAGCGTCCAGCCGGCGGCGTTCTGGCTGTTGTCGGAGTCGCCCTGCGTGCCGGGAACGCCACCCACCGTATAGGTGCCGCTGCCGCCGGCCTGCACGAGCGCGGTGACCTCCGCGGAACGCACGTACATGCAGGGGAGCGTCGCGCAGGCGCCGCCCGATCCCGTGCCGCGACTCTTCGCCGTCACCGGATCGGGGCTGACGCTGGACGTTCCGACCGGCGTCGTGAAGGTGACCGGGTCGTTCTCGAAGGCGATGACGTCCTCGCCGCCGTAGCTGTAGCTCCCGGCCCAGACGAGCTCGGCGTAGATCACGGTGCTCCCGCCCGGAAGCGTCAGGATCGCGCTCGCCGAGTCGAGGCGCCAGTCGTTCGTGGTGCCGAGCGGATAGGTCCCGTCCTGCAGCGTCGTGTCGACGGTGACGAAGGCGCCGATCGAGTGCTCGGTGCCGGGCGCGTTCGCGTTCAGGAGCTTGGACAGCCCGAGCGTGTTGCCGACGAACGTGATCCCACCGGGCGCGATCAGCGTTCGCCGCGTGACCCACTGGGCGCGCGCATCGTGGACGCCCCACGACATCAACGCGGCTCCCACGAGCACCCCTCGAGCCGCCCACTTCGCGCCCCGCCTCATCCGTCACCTCGCTCCGGGCCCGCCCCCCACAGCACGCCGACGGTGGCCGACGGATGGCAGATGAGGGGACGGAGAGCAATTCCGGCCCGGCCGGCCGGCTCACTCGAGGAGACGCATGTGTCCCTGGTCGTTCAGCGTCTTCGTGAACGACGACTCGTATGCCAGCTCCGGCATCTCGCGCACGAGGCGGTCGAGCGCCTGCGCATCATCGCCGACGAGCACGCGCCAGGTCTCGTTGCGGACACCGTCGAGGATGGTCGTCGCGGCCTGGGCGGCCGACGTGGGCGCGTTGTCGCGGAAGGCGATCGCCATCTGGTGCATCAGGGCGCGGAGCTGGTCGTCGGTGAGGGCGTCCTGCGGCAGGCCGCGCCGCGCGAGCATCGTGCGCAGGTTGCCGACGTCCTCGGCCGACGCGGCGAGCGCGTCCGGCTTGCCGAGCACCTTGGCCGAGTTGAACAGGATCGACGTGCCGATGTGGCCCGGCATGACCAGCACGGCCTTCACGTGCGGCGCGTTGAGGCGCAGGTCGGTGACGAGGGCCTCGGTGAATCCCTTCACCGCGAACTTGGCGCTGCTGTACGCCGTGTGCGAGACGCTGGGGCCGAGCGACGCCCAGAAGCCGTTGACGCTGCTCGTGTTGATGATGCACCCCTCGTCGCTGGCGACGAGCAGCGGCATGAACGCCCGCGCGCAGTAGTACACGCCGTACCAGCAGACGTTGAACGTCCGGTCCCACTCGGCGCGGTCGCCGTTGACGAATGCGCCGCCCCCGCCGATGCCGGCGTTGTTGAAGAGCAGGTTCACGTGCTTGGTCGCGTGCTCCGCCACGACCGCGTCGCGGAAGGCCAGCACCTGCCGCTCGTCGGACACGTCGCAGAGGTGCGTCGTGACCCGCGCGCCGGCGGTGCCGCCGGCCTCGGCCAGCCGTTTCGTCTCGGCCATGTTCTCGGCCGACACGTCGCAGATCGCGACGTGACAGCCCTCGGCGGCGAGCTGCAGCGTGAGCTCGCGTCCCATGCCCGTGCCGCCGCCCGTGACGACGGCAATTCTCCCCCGGAAGTCCTTCATGGTGCGTGTACCTCTCCGGCGCGAGGCGCCGGTCTCTAAGCGGACTTCGCCTGCAGGCTCTCCGGTGCGCCGACGGCCTTCAAGCGCGGCATCACCTCGCGGGCGAACAGGCGCATGCTCCGTTCGACGTCGGCCCAGGGCATGCCGGCGTAGCTGAAGACGCCGTTGTACCACTCGAGACCCGTCACGGACCGGATGCGCATGATCTTGTCGAAGCACTGCTCGGGCGTGCCCCACACCTGGATGTCGAGGAAGAACTGGGTCGCGGCGTCCGCGCCGCCCTCGATGTTGACGACGTCCTGAAGGCGTCCGTACGTCTCGTAGCCCTTGGTGTGCTTCAGGTGGTCGCCGCGAAGCTCGTAGTGCTGGACGACGGTGTTCCAGTAGCCGCCGATGTAGCGCACGGCCATCTCGCGGGCGCGCTCCTCGTTCTCGTCGCAGAACGTCCACGCACCGACGATCGGCGCCGGCGCCGCCCGGCCGTTCAAGCGCTGGAACACGTCGCGATAGGTCGCAAGCTCCGCCGCCACGACGTCCCACGGCTTCTGCGGGATGATGAGGATGCCGACGCCGAGCTTCGCCATGATCTCGACCGACTCGGGCGACACGGCCGCGGCGTAGGTGCGATCGCGGAAGCTCTTGAACGGCCGCGGGCGGATCTCGCGGCGGACCTGCTTCACATACGTCCCGTCGAACTCGCAGATGCCCGTCTCGAGCGCCTTGATCAGCATCTGCGCCGACTCGATGAAGATCTCGCGGCTCTCGTTCATGTCGACGCCGAAGCCCTCGAACTCGACGCGGCCGAGCCCCCGCCCGAGGCCGAGGACCAGGCGGCCGTTCGACATGTTGTCGAGCATCGACACCTGCTCGGCGACGCGCAGCGGATCGTGCCACGGCAGCACCACCACCATGGACCCGAGCTGGACCGTCTCGGTCTTGGCCGCGAAGTAGGTGAGGTACTGCAGGACGTCCGGACACATCGTGTAGTCGGTGAAGTGATGCTCCACGCCCCAGATCGACTCGAACCCGAGCCGTTCCGCCAGCACCCCGAGCCGCAGCTCGTTCTGATAGACTTCGAGATCCGTCCGACTCTTGTCCGTGGCCTGGAAGATCAATCCTGTTCCGACGTGCACGATGCCCTCCCACCCTCAGCACTAACCCGAGGCCGCGACCCATCACAACTCCCGGTACGACGACACGACGGGCGCGATGCGACGCCAACGCGGCTTCCGCGTCGCGAGGTTGTGGGCGAGGCGGAGGCGCCTGCGCCGCGGCGCGACGCAAGGTCGGGCCGAGACGAACGGCGTGTTTTCCTCGCGCGGCGGAGCCGAAGCCGACGCCTCGCCCACAACCTCGCGGCACCGACGCCAGGCGTCAGCGCCGCTAGAGCCCCGTCGTGATCCCGATGAGCGGCCAGACGAAGCGAGCGACGACGTTGAACGCGGCCCAGGAGGAGAATGCGAGGATCGCGCCCGGGACCATCATGTCGCGGACGCTCAGGTAGCCCGACGAGTACGCGATCGCGTTCGACGGTGTCCCGATCGGCAGCGTGAAGCCGAGCCCCGCCGGCACCGAGACGACCAGCGCCATGACGCGCGGCTCGATACCGAGCGTCTGGCACATGCCGAGCGTGACCGGCATCAGCAGGGCCACGACGGCCGAGTTGCTCATGAGCTCCGTCAGCAGGATCGAGAGCGCCGAGATGATGAGGAACGCGGTCGCCGCGTCGCCGGCCCAGCGGCCGATCGTGTTCTTCGCCATCCAGACGGCGGCGCCGGAGTCGCTCATGACCGTGCCGAGCACGATCGCGCCGCCGTACATGAGGAGGATCCCCCAGCTGACGTACGGCTCGATGTCGCCCCAGCGCACGAGGTCGAGGACGAAGAGCAGAACGACCGCGGCCAGCGCCACCGACGCGAGCCCCAGCTCCTCGCCGCCGATCATCCAGCCGGCGAGCGTCCCGAGCATGATCCACGCGATCGCCTTCTCCTTGTAGCTCATGCGCCCGAGCGCGAGCTGCTTCTCGGCGATGAGCTCGTCGGCTTCGCGGATGCTCTTCACGTCGATCGGAAAAAACGCGACGATGACGACCCACCCGACGACCAGCAGGATCGCGACGATCGGCAGGTTGGCGAATGCCCATTGCGCGAAGGTGTAGGTCTGGCCCGAGGCCTCGCGCGCCATGCCGAGGGCGAGCGGGGCGCGCGCGCCGCCGAGCAGGGTAGCCACGCCACCGATCGTCGTTCCCCACGCCATCGAGAGCAGCAGGGCTTTGGCGTAGTTGCTGCGGCCCTTCTGCAGGCGGAGCACACCGACGATCTCCATGATGATCGGGAAGTTCATGGCCGCGACGGCGTGCTCGGACATGAAGAACGACATGAAGGCGTTGAGGAGGTAGATGTTCATCAGGAGCGCCCGCGGGCTGTGCCCGAAGCGGTGCAGGATGCCGAGTGCGAGGCGTGCCGAGAGGCGCGACTTCATGAGGCAGGCCGCGAGGATGAACACGCCCAGGATGAAGAACACGGCCTCGTTCCCGAACAGCCCGTACACTTTGCTCGCCGGCAGGACGCCGCTCGTGGGCAGCAGGACCAGGGCCAGCACGCTCGTCACCATGAGCGGCAGGACGCTCGTCACCCACAGGATGAGACAGACGATGAACGCCGCGAGGGCTTTGAGGCCGCCGACGGTCAGGCCCTCGGGGGGCGAGCGGGTGACGATCAGCCAGTAGAGGAGCGCCGTCCCGACCAGGATGCCCGGTCGCACCGCGCGCTCGAGGAGGATCACCCGCAGCGGGCGCGTGTCGACGACGATCGCCGGCTTGGTCGACGTCTCCTGCGGCGCGCCCATCGCGGGCGGGTCTTATCAGACCCGCCCCGACCCCCGCACGCGCGGAGCCCCGTCGATTCGGGCCCTTCCCGTTCGTCCTATAATCGAACCGAGGAGGGACCATGAACTACATGATCATGTGGGTCGCTGACGAGATGGCGATGGCGCGCATGCCGGCGGCCGAGCTCGACCGCATCGTCGCCGAGAAGACGCGGGTCCACCAGGAGCTGCTCGGCCTGGGGAAGGACGTCATGGGCGTCCGTCTGTGGCCGTCGGCCACGGCGACGCGCGTCCGGTTCGAGCGCGGCGAGATGACGACAACCGACGGGCCGTTCGCCGAAACGCGCGAGGTGCTGGGCGGCTTCAACCTCGTGCGCTGCGCGTCCAAGGCCGAAGCGATCCAGTGGGCGAAGAAGGGCCTTGTCTTCGACTCGGCGGTTGCCGAGGTCCGTCCCGTGTGGGAGCGGTGCCTGTGCCACGGCTCCTTCAACTGCTCGTCGCAGATCTGAGACGACGGCGCGCGAGCCGCGGGACAATCCCACGGCTCGCGCATCCGGCAGCTCGTCGCCGATGGGTCAGTTCTGGTTCAGGGGCAGCGCGACGTCGACGACCTCTTCCCGGAACGGGTTCTCGAGCGACGCCTGGCCCGTCTGGAAGTTCACGCTGTAGAAGCCGGACGTCCCGCCGACGTTCAGCACCGCGAAGCCCAAGTTGTCGACCGCGACGAGGCCGGTCGCCATGGACCCGAGCGTCACGCTGTAGATGTCGAACCCGGCTACGACGCCCGCGTCGACCGTGAGGTTGCCGCTCGGTACCAGGTTCGCCGCGGCGCCGCCCGCGATGCCGTTGGGCGGCGATTGCACGACCACCTGATCGGTCGCTGTCGCGATGTCGTAGAGCGTCGTGCCGGTGGGACTCGTCGTGCCCGGCGCGGGGAGATCGTTGTTCGTGTAGGCGGCGCCCGTGACGCCGGTCGCCGTCTGGATGGCCGTGCCGACGGCGATCGTGAGCGGCGCGTCGGTCGCCGTGGTGCCGCCCGCGTTCACGTTGTGGCGGAGGTTCTGCCCCGTGTCGCTGATGATGCGCAGGCGATCCGCCGCCGGGTTGAAGTCGACGCCGAAGGACGTCGCCATCGGGTCGAGCGCCACCGTCAGCTGGTTCACGAACGTCGCCTGCGCGGTGTTCGGGTCGATCGTGTAGACGCCGCCGCCGTTGCCGACGCCATAGAGCTTACCGTCCTGCACACGGAAGTCGATGCCGATGAGCGCGGTGTCGCTCCCGCCGAGCCCCGAAACGGTTCCGACCACCTCGGCCTTGTCGGCCGACTTGGCCGAGAAGCAGAGCAGCCTGCCATCGCGCGTGAGACCGATGGCGCGCAGACTTTTGATCTTCGTGCTGCGCCCCTTGCCCATGTTGCTGACGCAGTTCCGCGTCGCGAGCGCATCGGTGCTGCCGAGCAGCAGCGCGACCAGGCCGGCGACGGCGGCGTGACGGATTCGAGCGGTTCCAACGTCGTTCCTCATGTACGTTCCTCCCTTGCCGGAAGGGAGTCCAGCTCCCGTCGTCGGCATCGTGGACTACGGAGTGCGCGCCGCGTTGGATGGGCGGCGAACGCCGAGCGACGGGAGGTGCGCATGCGCGACGCCATCCGGCGTCGTCGTGCGACCAAAGTCGTACGGACGCCTACGGCGCGCCTCGACGGCGACTGCCTCGGGATGCGAGGATGCCGCCATGGCCGACGTGCGCATCTATCACGACGGAGAACCCTTCCCCGGCCGGGTCGGCATGACGCTCGCCGACTCCGAGCCGGCGTGGCCCGTGCCACGCCGCGCGCGCGACGGCGCGCCGAACGTCCTCCTCATGGTGCTCGACGACGTCGGCTTCGCGCAGCTCGGCTGCTTCGGCTCCGACATTTCGACCCCTGTCTTCGACCGGCTCGCGGCCGACGGCCTGCGCTACCGCAACTTCCACACGACGGCGATGTGCTCGCCGACTCGCGCGTGCCTCATGACGGCGCGCAACCCGCACACCTGCGCCATGGGTGGCATCACCGACCTCGCCATGGGGTTCCCCGGCTACAACGGGCGCATCCCGAAGTCGTGCGGGTTCGTTCCCGAGGTGCTCCGGCAGAGCGGCTGGGCGACGCTCGCGGTCGGCAAGTGGCACCTCGCGCCGGCCGACGAGACGCACGTCGCAGCGCCCCGCGATCGGTGGCCGCTCGCGCAGGGGTTCGAGCGCTACTACGGATTCCTCGGTGGCGAGACGAACCAGTTCTTCCCCGAGCTCGTGGTCGACAACACGCCGATCACGTTCGAGCCACCGGCGGGCTACCACCTGACCGAGGACCTCGTCTCACGCGCGATCGGCATGGTGACGGATCTCCGCTCGGCCGATCCGGGCAAGCCCTTCTTGCTCTACCTGGCGCTCGGCGCCTGCCACGCGCCGCACCAGGCGCCGCGCGAATGGCTCGATCGCCAGCGCGGGCAGTTCGACGCGGGATGGGACGCGTGGCGCGAGCGAACGCACGCGCGCCAGATGGATCTCGGGATCATCCCGCCGGGCACGCGCCTCAGCCCGCGTCCCGGGTGGGTGCCCGAATGGTCGGCGCTCCCCGAAACCGAGCGCCGCGTCTACGCGCGCATGATGGAGGTCTACGCAGGCTACCTCTCGCACACCGACCACCACGTGGGACGGCTGCTCGACTTGCTCGCGCAGACGGGCGAGCTCGATCGCACGCTCGTCGTGCTGCTCTCCGACAACGGCGCCAGCGCCGAGGGCGGACCACACGGCACGTTCAACGAGAACTTCGTGTTCAACGGCCTGCCGCACGATGTCGAGCGGACGTTGGCGCTCTTGCCGGAACTCGGCGGACCGCAGACGTACGGGCACTATCCGTGGGGCTGGGCGCTCGCCGGCAACACGCCCTTTCGGCGCTGGAAGCGCGAGACCCACGAGGGTGGCATCGGCGACCCGCTCATCGTGCGCTGGCCGGCGATCGTCGACCGGGGGGCGATCCGCCAGCAGTACGTGCACGCGATCGACGTCGCGGCGACGATCCTCGACCTGGCAGGCGTGGCCATGCCCGAGGTCCTGAACGGCGTGCCGCAGGAGCCCATCGCCGGGCGCAGCTTCGCGGGGTCGCTCACGGATCCGGCCGCACCCGAGCACCGTGAGATGCAGTACTACGAGCAGTTCGCGTGTCGCGCGCTCTACCACGAGGGGTGGAAGGCGGTCGCGTTCCACTCCCTCTTCCCATACCAGGACGGCGATAACCCGTACTCCGATCCGGCCGACGATCGCTGGGAGCTCTACCACGTCGCGGAGGATCCGTCCGAGTGCAACGACCTCGCCACCGTGCACCCCGAGAAGCTCCGCGAGCTCCAGGAGATGTGGTTCCGCGAAGCCGAGCGCCACGGCGCCCTGCCCCTGCAGGCGGTGCGCTTGTTCGCGCAGGATCGCCCGCCTCCGGTCCCGCCCCGCGATCGGCTCGTGCTGCGCGCCGGCGCCGTCGCCCTACCCGAGGAGCTGGCGCCGCGACTGAAGCTCCGGCCGCACCGCATCGTCGCGCGGATCGAGCTGCCCGCCGCCGGCGCCGAGGGCGTGCTGCTCGCGCAGGGTGGGCGCTTCGGCGGCTTCTCGCTGTACGTGAAAGACGGCCGCGCCCACTACGCGTACAACTTCGTCGGGCTCGAGCACACGACCGTGTCGAGCCGGCCGCTCGGGCCGGGTCGCCACGTCGTCGGCGTGCAGATGACGCCCAGGCGCGGCCTCGCCATGCAAGCCGAGCTCGTCGTCGACGGGGAGGTCGTGGCGGAGAAGGTCGTCACGCGCACGGCGCCGTTTCGCTTCGCCCTCGCCGGCGAGGGCATGTGCTGCGGCTACGACGACGGCACGCCCGTGAGCGAAGCCTACGCGTCACCCTTCCGCTTCACCGGGACGCTCCACGACGTCACGATCGACGTGTCGGGCACGCCGATCGTCGACCTCGTCGCCGAGATCAGGCGGGCTTGGACCGTGCAGTAACCCGACCCGAGACTTCGTCTCGGGTCGGAAGAGGACGCGAGTATGGGAGATCGGTGACCCGCGCGAGCGGGTGCCGCGGCCGGCTAAGCCGGCGCGGCATGCGGGGGACGCACGCTTCGCATGCCAAGGGCTGGCGTGGCATTGTCGGACTTGCGCGCCGGGCGCGGCGAAAAAACCTCGGCGCAGCTATTGAATTGCGCACGCGACGCCGACTCACGGCCGCTTGCCGCGCATGCGAATGCTCAAGACGTGTTTGGCCACGCGGCCGCCCGTGAAGAATACGTCGCTCGTCGTCTTCCGTGTTCCGACGAGCTTGGTCCCAGCCGGATTGATTCGGACCGATCCCTGAACCTTCTGGTCGACGATCGATCCGCCGAGGCACGCGCTCAGCGCCGTGGCGAAGGAGTCGGAGTTGGTCGGGACGAGGTCGAATCGCCCACGGCCCCGCGGGGTCTCGTTCCCGATCTCGACGGGCGACGCCTCGTCGCCACAGCCGAGGAGTGGCGCTGCCAGCTCGTAGTGACCGTTCTCGTATGCGGAGATCGCGCCGTTGAACGCGCCCCCGCCGGCCCCTTTAGGACCCCGGTACTTCACCTTGCCCGTCAGCATCCAGCACGACGTGCGGCCGGACGTGCAAACCCCTTGGGAGGGCTCGCAGACGTCCGTGACGCACATTCCCTCGTGGCATGAGTCCGCCAGGGTGCAGGGATCGCCATCGTCGCAGGCGGTTCCGTCGGGAAGCGGGTCGACCGGGTAACAGGTGGCGTCGCTCGGATCGCAGGCCATCGCCGTCGTGCATCCCGTGCCTACACACGCATCGCTCTCGCTCGCTGCGACACAGACACCCCCCTGGCACGTCGCCGTCGCGGTGCAGGGATCGAGGTCGTCGCACGAGGTGCCGTCGGGCGCCGCGGTGCAGCTCTCGTCTCCGGCCCGAAACCGGATCGACCCGTAGAGCGGCGGCATCGTCAACTCGCAGTTGTTCTCGAAGTCGGCCGAGAAGCTGAGAACGTCGCCGTTGGGTGCGTACGTAGCATCGAGGACATCGAAGCGACCCTGCGACTGATTGCATCCTCGCCCGTCGCCGCCGAAGTCGAGGCCCGGGCTCCCGCCCGACTGAAACCTCCGTGCACCGTCGTACGAGCCAGGGGCGAGCGAAGACCCAGTCGGGGCGGTGAGTGACAGGGTCCAGAACGTGCCACCGTCCTGGATCGTGAAGTGGACACCACCGGGGTGGTCGTAGGCGTTGAACGAGGCCGTTTGGGTCGTGATGAGGATGGTTTCGCCCTGACCGATGAAGTCTTGGGGATCGGAGCTGTGGAAGAAGAGCAGCGTGCGTGCGTCAGCGATCCTCAACCAGCCACACACAACCGCCACGACGACGGCGCAAACGATCGGTCGCATCCCTGTCACCTCGGCATCGAGTTTTTGGTAGTCCGTCTCGAGCGTAGGGACGCCGTGGGTGACTCGCAATGCACGCCCGGCTGGAGCGCGTCACTTTCTTGACCCTCGTGGCTCGCGCGGCCGTCCGCGGCGACGTTTGCCAGCGACCGCGGCCCCACCGATCTCGGGCGAGCGACGGCAACCGTCCTCGAGCGGTCGGTGCCTACGGACGAACCGGTCGCCTCGAAAGGAACTCGCGCCCCTTTCCGACCTCGACGTTGATCGGAACGCCGTCGCGGCACAGCGGGCACGCGTCCGCGTCCCACGCATCGAGCGCGACGTTGAGGAGCGCAACCAGCGCCGGCGCTCCGACGTCGCCTGCCGTCACCCGGCCGCGATTGACCAGCGCCGCGACGGCGACGACATCACCGCCCGCCGCACCCACGGCGGCGACGGCATCCTTCACCGAGCCGCCCGTGTTGAGGATGTCCTCGACGACGAGCACGCGCCGCCCCGCGACGAGCTTGTCGTACCCGCGGCGCAGCACCATGCCGCCCTCGGGCGCCTTCTCGGCGTAAACGGCGGGAAGCCCGAGGTGATGCCCGGTCCACTGCGCGAGGATGATGCCGCCCAGGGCCGGGCCGCACACGATCTCGGGACGGTGGGGCGCTGCGGCGTCGGCGAGAAACCGACACAGCTCGGCGATGCGCGCGGTGTCGGGGTAGACGGCGTCCTTGTTCACGTAGGCGCTGCCGTGCTTGCCCGACGTGTAGACGATGTGGCTGCTGGTGATGATCGCCTGCGCGCCCTCGAGGATCGCGCGTACGCGGTCGGCGGTCGCGCTCACTTCTTCACCCCGCCCGCGAGCTGCGCGCGGAGGAAGGCGTCGATGAACGGATCGAGATCGCCGTCGAGCACCCCGTCGGCGTTGCCGACCTCGGTGTTGGTCCGGTGGTCCTTCACCATGCGGTAGGGGTGCAGGACGTACGACCGGATCTGATGGCCGAAGCCGATGTCCGACTTGTTGCCCGCGAGCTGCTCCATCTTCTCCTGCTGCTTGCGCTGCTCCAGCTCATAGAGGCGCGCCTTCAGGATCTTCATCGCCATGGCCTTGTTCTTGTGCTGTGAGCGCTCGTTCTGGCAGGCGACCACGATGCCCGAGGGCAGGTGCGTCAGGCGCACCGCCGAGTCCGTCTTGTTCACGTGCTGCCCGCCGGCGCCGGATGACCGGTACGTGTCGATGCGGAGGTCCTCGTCGCGCACCTCGATCTCGATCTCGTCCTCGATGTCGGGGACCACGAGCACGGACGCGAACGACGTCTGGCGGCGCGCGTTCGCGTCGAAGGGCGAGATGCGCACGAGGCGATGAACGCCGCTCTCGGCCTTGGCGTAGCCGAATGCGTACGGGCCGGCGACCGTGAACGTGGCGCCCTTGATCCCCGCGCCCTCACCGGGCTGATGCTCGAGCAGCTCCGTCTTGAAGCCGCGGCGTTCGCACCAGCGCAGGTACATCCGCAGCAGCATCTCGGCCCAGTCCTGCGCCTCGAGTCCACCGGCGCCGGGATGGATCTCGACGATGGCGTCGCCGGCGTCGTGCTCGCCCCCTAGGAGCTGCTGCAGCTCGAGCTGGTCGAGCGTGCTCGTGACGGCGCCGACCTTCGCCTGCAGCTCGGCCAGCGCCTCGGCGTCGCCCTCTTCGGCGAGCTCGAGGAACACCTGCGCCTCGTCCACCCCCTCGCGCTGCGCCTTCCAGCCGTTGATGGTCGCGCCGACGCGCGCGTTCTCGCGCGTCACCTCCTGCGCGCGCTTGGGATCGTTCCAGAGGTCCGGGTGCGACGCCTGCTCGCTCAGCTCCTCGGCGCGCTTCTGCAATCCCGGGAGGTCAAAGATGCCTCCCGAGCTCGGCGACGCGCGCGTCGAGCCCCCGCACCCGCTCGCGCAGCTCGGCCAACAACGTCGCCGGATCGGCCACCTTCGTCTGCTCCATGACCCGCGGAATCTAGCCGACGGCCCGGCGCACTGCGAGCGGGGCGCCTCAGCGCCAGTCGTCGATCGCGAGCACGTCGGGCCGGCTGTAGGCGGGCTGGTTCGGACGGTGCATCGCGACGCCCTGGATGACCGTCCGGTAGCCCCGCGCGCGCACGAACGCCGCGTCGCCGCCGAACGCGAGCGGATCCGGAAGGCGAAGGAACGTACCGAAGGCGAGCCGGAAGATCCGGTCGGCCTCGGGAAGGTCGCCCTCCCCGATCGCACGGACCTGGACGTCGCTCATCGCACCGTCGCCCCGCCGTCGACCGGCAGGATCTGTCCGTTCACGTACGCGGCGTCATCGGAGAGCAAGAAGCACGCGACGTCGCCGATCTCGTGCGGATCGGCGACGCGGCCGAGCGGAATGGCCCGCTGCATGCGCTGCTTCATCTCGGGCTGGTGGTAGACGCCGCCCGTCATCGGGGTGTCGGTCGCCCCCGGACAGATGCAGTTGGTCCGTACGCCCTGCCCCGCGTACTGCTCCGCGAGGAGGCGCGTCAGCGCCACGACACCGCCTTTCGAGGCCGTGTAGCCGCTCCCGAAGCCGTGGCCGCGCACTCCGGCGGTCGACGCCACGGTCACGATCGCGCCGCCCTGCGCCACGAGGTGCGGCAACGCGTACTTGACGGCGAGGAACGTCCCGACGAGGTTCACGCGCAACGTGCGCTCGAAGGTCGCGAGCTCGACGCCGGCGAGCGGCTGCATGTCGCCGGGGTCGAAGATGCCGGCGCTCGTGACGACGCCGCGCAGCGCGCCGAGGGACGCGACCGCGCCGTCCACCGCCGCCCGCACGGCCGGCTCGTCGCCGATGTCGACCCGGAAGGCCGCGACGCGTCCTCCCTGCCCCGCGAGTGTCGCGCGCAGCGCCTCCAGGCGGTCCTGATCGCGGTCGACGAGCGCCACTGCCGCGCCCTCCTCGACCAGACGAATAGAGACGGCCTCGCCGATCCCGCTCGCCGCTCCGGTGACCAGCACGTGGCGTCCATGCAATCCCTTCATCCCGTTCACATGAGCCGAGGGCCGAAGACGGGTCAAGGACGTTGCGCGGCCGCCGCCACGTGCGCTAGGCGATCCAGGTGACACGCACGCCGGTGCGCACCGTCGCGGCCACGATTCTACTGGCCGCCGCGACCGCCCACGCGCTGGTCGCCGGTGGCGGCCCCGCGGTGACCGACTGCCTGGCGGTCTGGGACGGCATGACGGCGACGAAAGGTGCGATCGCCGTCGCGTGCCGCGACGGTGATCCCGCCTGCGACGCCGACTCGCAGCAGGACGGCGCCTGCACCTTCGGCGTCAACGTGTGCGTCCTCGCGAGCGACGTCGATGGCTGCTCCGCCACCGCCGCCACCTCGCTCACGACGTCACCGATCCTCGGCCGGACCGGGAAGCTGGTGACCCAGGCGCTGACGCTGCCGACGATGCCCGCGACCGAACCCGCCTGCGGCTCGGCCGCGCTCGTCCGGCTGGCACTCCGCGGGACGTCGCACTCGAAGGCGTCCAAGCGACTTGTACTGCGCATGCGGGCAAAGGGCACCGCCGGCGGCCGGACGGCTCGCGACAGTGATCGGCTGACGCTCCAGTGCCTGCCCAACGCCGGGCAGGGTGAATGCCCGCCCAACCCCACCGGCGGCCCGCGCGAGCTGCGCCTCGTCGCCGCCGACACCGGGACCGACCTCGACAACGGCTGGACGGGCGTCGCGCACAACTTTCCGATCGTCGGCGGCTCCACGCTGCGCGCGTGCCTCTCCGGATGCGACGCGAGCACCACGTCCACCTGTACCGTCTCGTCCGAGACGGGGCGGGGGACGATCAACCCCGCCTTCGGCCCGCCGCTGCCGCTCTTCGTGCTCGGCGCCGCCACCTGCCTCGTCAACGAGTACGACGGCCCGATCACCGGCACGACCGATCTCGCGACCGGCGCCGTCGACCTGACGCTCGCCCTCGGCAGCGCCGTGTGGTTCGCGCCGCCGGGCATCGTGTGCCCGCAGTGCTCGGGCAGCGCCCGCGGCGACACCGGCGTGTGCACGGCCGGGCCCGACAAGGGACGCGCGTGCCGTGTCGAGGGAACGGTGCTCGTGAGCGACGCGAACCAGGTCTTCAAGCTCTCGAGTAGTTGCCGCCCCGACGGAACGTTCCTCGCGCGGCTGCAGATCCCGCTCCACGTGACGACGACCGACCGCGCGCTCGAAGGTGCGCTACCCTGCGCCGGACAGCTCGCGAGCAACGGCTGCCCGGGCGCCGGTGTGTGCGGCGCGTCGTGCACGGGCGACGCATGCGTGTCGCAGGTGCCCGACCCCGTCGATCCGGCGACGACGCGCTGTCTCGACCGCAAGGGCGGTCTCTCGCAGACGTGCTGCGCTGCGACGACCAGCCTGCCGTGCTTCCCGTCCGACCGGATCGAGCGGACCGGCAAGGCGACGACGCCCGCGCCTGCGTGGCCGGAGCCCACCTATCCGAAAACGGCCGAGCCGGTGCTCGTCGACGTCTTCTGCGAGCCGGCGACGCAGCAGAACCTCCTGGACACGGTCACGACGGGGCTCCCCGGCGCATCGGCCCTCATCCTGCCGATGCACGCGTGCTACCACGACACCGAGAGCTGTCCGTGATCCGCGGGATCGTGTGCGCCACGATCCTAGCGGCGGCGCTTCCCGCAGCGGCGACCCAACGCTTCGGCGCGGTCCAGCTCTCGGGCAACCTCCAGACCCAGAACCTCGTCCGCACGCCCGACGCGTCGACGTATCAATTCATCCAGCAGCGCAACACCGCCCGCTTGCGACTCGAGTACGACTGGATCGAACACGGGCGTTTGCTCTCGAGCTACGACGTCCCGTTCGTCGAGCGCTCGCAGATCCTCGTCCAGTGGCGCGGCGCGTACGACAGCGTCTACGACACGACCCCCGGATTTACGCCGCGCGAGGACATCCATGGCCGCGCGTACAGCGGGCGCCGTCTGCCCGGCGCGCTGCGCGCGGCCGGGTTCAGCGACCGGCAGCTCACGCTCGACGGCCTCACGCGCAGCGAGCGCGACACCTTCCGCTTCGACAACGAGCTGCGTGAGGCCTGGATCGAGCTACGGCTGCGCGGGCTGCCCCTGACGGTTCGCGCCGGCAAACAGCAGGTGGTGTGGGGCGAGAGCGACAACTTCCGCCTGCTCGATCGGGTGAATCCTTTGGACCTCACCTGGCATCTACAGCAGGAGATCCCCGCTCCGGCCTTCGGATGGGACGAGCTGCGCCAGCCGCTCTGGATGATCCACTTCCTCTACGACCTCGATCAGATCGGACCGCTCTCGCAGGCGTTCCTCGAATGGTTCTGGAATCCCGGCGACTGGCAGCCCGCGAAGCAGGCCTATCTGCCCCGTCCGTGGGGCCTGCCGTTCTTGAACCCGCTCACGAACCCGCTCGACGGCGCGATGGTGAGCGGCTTCTGCGATGGCGCGCCGACGAAGATCCACGGCGGGCCGAACGACGGCAGCGGGAGGTGCACGAGCCTCATCAGCGGCACGAAGCTCTTCGGACAGGGTGACTGGTCGCGCAATCCCGCCGAGAACAGCCAGGTCGGCGTGCGGCTGCACGCGGTCGCGCCCCGCAGCGTCGAGCTGGCGCTCGTCTACTTCTATCAGCGTTGGGCGGGCGACGACGGCACGAACTCCGCGCCGCTCGCGGGCGTGCCGCGCACGTTCGACCCGCAGCGCGACCTCGAGCTCACGCGCGGCTATCTCGCCCGCGGCATCTTCCCCGCCAAGGCCATCTCGCCGTACGTGCACACGATCGGGCTCTCCGCGAACTACGCCGAGGAGAACTGGACACAAACCGTCTACCGGCTGGAGACGGTCTACGACATGGGCGTCCCGTTCTTCGACGTCTCGCGCGTGACGCTGATCGACGTGCCGCCGCTTCCCGGCGTCACCACGAAGGACATGTGGAAGGGGATGATCGGGTTCGACCGCCCGACCTGGATCCGGCCGCTCAACCGCGTGAGCACGTTCCTCGTGACGGGCCAATTCTTCTGGCACCACTTGTTGGACAACCCGAGCTGCCGCGCGCAGGACATCGCGATCCTCCCGGCGCAGCAGCGACGGCGCGCGGGCTCGTGTCTCGTGGGCGGGCTCGATCTGCCGTCGCGCGAGCGGCCGCCCAACGTCGCCTTCCGCGACAAGATCCGCGGCTGGGAGGCCCTCGCGTCGCTCGCGATCACCGGCTTCTTCCGTGGCGGCAGCGTCGTGCCGACGCTCGGGCTGGTGGTCGACCCGGTGAACCAGTTCGGCATGGAGCCGTTCTGGTCGGCCGACTGGTTCGTGCGCAACGACCTGGTCGTGAACCTGGCGCAGCGCTACTTCGTCACCCCACGTGGTCACTCGACGCCCATCTTCGAGACCTGGGGCCTGGCGGGACTCAACGCCGGACGCTCGGAAACGAGCCTCCGCATGACGCTGCAGTTCTGACGCGATGGCCGACGACCCGCCTCGCCTGCGCATCGTTCCCCGGCCGAGCGGCCCCCCGCCCCCGCCCGCCCGCACCGGCCCGCCGCCGCTGGTCGCGCGACGCCGCGCCACCATCGTCGTGGCCGAGCTGCCCCCGAGCGCAGGCGTGCTCGACGAGGCCGCCGCGCACACGCTCGGCGCGCTCGACGAGCTCGCAACGATCGCCGGCCGCCACGGCGGGCGCGTCGTCGACCGCGTGGATGCGATGCTCGTCGCCGCGTTTGGCGCCCCGGCAGCGATCGAGCGCGCCGCGCACCACGCGGTGACGGCTGCGGCGGCGATGTGCGCGGTGCCCGGAACCCGCATCGGCGTCGAGTCGGGCGTAGCCCTCGTGGGCGATCCCGAAGCGGCGAGCGGTCCGGGAACACCCGTCACGAGCGACGCGGTCGGCATCGCGCGGCGCTTGAAGGACGCCGCCGCGCCGGGCCGCGTGCTGGTCGGCGCGCGGGCGCGCGACGAGGTGGCCGAGGCCTTCCGCTTCGAGCGCGTCGCCGACGTGCGCGGCCCGGAGGACACGGTGCTCGCCGCCTGGGCGCTCACCGTGCCCGCCCCTCGCGCGGACCGCCCGAGTGAGCCGCCGTTCGTCGGCCGGGCGCTCGAGCTCGACGCCCTCCTCGCGTGCGTCCGCCAGCTGCAGACCGACGGTGGCGGCTGGGTCGATGTCGTCGGCGACGCCGGCATCGGCAAGTCGCGGCTCGTGCGCGAGATGGCGGCGACGGGCGCGCAGGAGGGCACGCGTGTCCTCGAGGGTCGGTGCACGGCGGTCGGGCGCCGCACGGGGTTTCTCCCGTTCGTCGAGCTGCTCCGGCGTTGGGCCGGCATCGACGACCGGGATGCGGACGCGCACGGCATCGCGGCGCTCGGGCGTGCCCTCGAGCCCGTCGCGCAGAGCGAGACGGCGGAGCTGCTCCCGTTCCTTGCGACGCTGATGGGCCTTCCGCTCCCCTCCGCCGCGCGAGCGCCGGACGACGATGCCCTTGGACGCATCGTCGCGCGCAGCTTGCGACGCTTCTTCGAGCTGCTCGCGTGGCAGGCGCCGACGGTCGTCGTGCTGGAGGACCTGCACTGGGCCGACGGCTCGTCGCTCGAGCTGCTCGCGAGCGTCGTCGGGCTGGCGCGCGCCCTGCCGCTCCTGTTCGTCTGCACGCGGCGCCCGGAACCCGACGAGACGGCGCATCCTCTCCCGCCGGCGCGCCGGCAGCTCTCGCTCCAGGCGCTCGCGCCGCCCGATGCCGATCGCCTCGTTCGCAGCCTTCTCGGCACGCAGGTCGCGACGACGGTTGCCGCCCGCGTCGTGTCGCGCACCGGCGGCAACCCGTTCTTCATCGAGCAGGTCACCCGCGGGCTCGACCGTGCCGATACGGGCGCCATCCCCGAGACGGTCGAGCAGCTGCTGCTGACCCGCGCCGAGACGCTCGCGCCGCCGGCGCGTCGCGCGCTCGAGGTCGCGGCGGTCATCGGGCCGACGGTCGAGCAGCGACTCCTCTTCCGCGTCCTCGGCGGCGAGGCCCGCGACGGCGCGGTCGCCGAGCTCGTGGCGCGCAGCTTTCTGCGTCCGACGACGCACGAAGGTGACGCAGCCTACGCCTTCCCGCACGCGCTCGCGCAGGAGGCGGTGTACGCCGCGATCCTGCGCGCCCGCCGGATCGCCCTCCACGCCGAGGTGGCCGATGCGATCGTGGCCTTGGGCGGCGAGCGGATCGCCGAGCGCTACGGGATGCTTGCCTACCACTACAGCCGAGCCGAGCGCGTCGCCGAAGCGGAGCGGTATCTCGTCGCCGCCGGCGAGCAGGCGGTCCATACGGCGGCCTCCGACGTCGCGCTCTACTACTTCGAGGAGGCGATGCGCCTCTACCTCCTGCGTCACGGCGAGGGCGGCGATCCAGCCCGTAAGGCGGCGCTCCTCACGCGTGTCGGCCATGCCCTCTTCAGTCGCGGGCGGCTTCTCGACGCCAGCGAGACGTTCAACCGCGCACTCGCCTGTCTCGGCGAGCATGTGTCGCGCGGACGCACGCGAACGTTGCTGCGCCTGCCGAGCACCGCGGCCGTGGTCCTCTGGCAGCTCTTCTCGCCGCAGCGTCGCGCGAGCGGCCGCCCCGCCTCGGCGCACGATCGCGAGGTCTTCGACCTGATGTTCCACCGCCAGGAAGCGCAGATCACGGCCGATCCGCAGCGGCTCGTCGTCGACTGCCTGGAGAACCTGCGGCGCTTCGGCTCGGTCGATCCGTCGACCGTGCCCAGGGCCGGCGGCCTCTACGCCGGCGCGGGCGGCTTGTTCGGATATGGCGGCATCTCGTTCGCCATCGGCCAGCGGCTGCTGACGCGCGCGGCGGCGTTCGTGGACCACGCCGACCCGCGCGAGCTCCTGCGCGTGCAGGCGACGCAGTACATCCACCACGTGCTCGCGGGCGATTGGCACCTCGCGCGCGAGGTCGACGACGCGCTCGTCGCCGAGAACGTGCAACTCGGGCGCCTGTGGGAAGTCACGACGTATCTCGGCGTGCTCACCGAGCGGCTCATCCACGAGGGGCGTTTCGCCGACGGCGAGGCGTGCATTGCGCGCCTCGCAGCGATCGAGCACGACTTCGACTTCGAGCTCGCGAAGTCGAATCGCCAGGCCATGACCGCGCTCCTGCATCTGGAGCGCGGCCGGCTGGGTCCCGCGCTGGAGGTGGCGTCGTCCTACCTCGCCGACCATCGCGACGATCTCCTCAACATCTACGCGCTCGGCATCCTGGCGAAGATCCGGGTCGAGTCGGGGGATCTCGCCGCGGCGGCGACGGACGTCACACGCGCGGGCGAGATCGTTCGCCGCGTCGCCGTCGTGCCCCCGTTCCACCGCAGCCGCTACGCCCGTTCGCGGCTGATGCTCTGCGTGGCCAGACACGACCGCGACCGTGGCGCCGAGCGGGCGGCGCTGCGCTCGGCGCGCTGGGTCGCGTGGAGCGGGCCCGAGGCGCTGCGGCTCGCGGGCGCGTCGTCGTGGCTCGGCGGCCACCGGCGCCGCGCGCTCGCGCTCTGGGAGCGCGGCATCCGCGAGGCGACGCGCCTCGGGCTGCGCCCCGAGCTCGGGCGACTGTATCGGGAAGCGGGCACGCGGCTCGCCGCGGCGAACGGGTCGCGGCTCCGCGTCGGAGGCGACGATGCGCGCGCGTGCCTCGCGCGCGCCGCCGCGCTGTTCGCCGAGCTGGGCGTCGCGTCGCCCGACGTCAGTCGTTGAGCGAGGCCAGGATCTCCTGCGCCTCGGCCTGCTCGCGCGCGGAGCCGGCCTTCTTGGCGAGAGCGAGTGCCTCGTAGGCCTTCGCCCGGGCCTCCGGCGCACCGTCATCGGCCAGCGCGCGCGCGAGATACAGGCGCGCGGAGACGTGATCGGGCTTGATCTCGACCGCCAGGAGCAGGAGCCGCTCGCCCTTGTCCTTGTCCCCCCCGAGCGGTCCCGGAAGCCGGCGCAGCAGCTCGCCCTTCGAGACGAGGATGTCGGGATCGCGCGGCGCCAGCTCGTACGCGCGATCGATCTCGGCCTGCATCCGCCGCAGGCGTCCGAGGATCCGCCAGCTGAGGCCGGCCATGTCGCACTGCTTGGCGAGGTTGCAGAAGAGCGCGAAGTGCGCGCGGGGGTCCTGGTCGTCGGCCGCAACGGCCGCCTCGCCCATCTCGACGCCCTTGTCGAGGAAGTCCATTTTGTTCTGCTTGTCGGCGCCGGGCATGCGCTCGACGTCGTTGCACACCTTCAAGGCGTCCTTCGACTTGGCGATCGAGGCATCGTTCGCCCGGGCGATCGGGGCGACCCACCCCGCCGCGACCACCAGCAGTGCGCTCACGAGCAGCAGGCGCATCTCCGATCCAGTACTCCCCTGGCTCCGACCCCGTCAAGACGGTTTTCTTGCCGCCGTCGCCACGAGGCCGAGCACGGTCACGATGACACAGAGCCATACGAAGACGTCGCCGAAGCGAGTGTAGAACGTGCGGGTGCCGGTCCAGCGGATGTCGTCGACGTGCCAGAGCATCTCGTAGAGCGGGCCCTGCCATCGAATGTGCCCGTCGGGGTCGATGATCGCGCTGATCCCGGTGTTGGCTGCACGCACGAGCGGCACGCGGTTCTCGATCGCCCGAAAGCTCGCCTGGACGAGGTGCTGGTAGGGCGCCGACGTCCGGCCGTACCAGGCGTCGTTCGTGATGTTGACGAGGAAGTCGGCGCCTCCGTCGACGAACTGTCGCGTGAGCGCGGGGAAGATGCCCTCGTAGCAGATGAGAACGCCGAACGTCCCCTCCGGGACGCGAAAGACCGTGGTGTTCTCGCCCGCACCGATCGCGCCGACCGCCGTGACGATCTGCTTCACGAAGAAGAGGGCGCGCGCGAACGGCACGTACTCGCCGAACGGCACCAGCTCGATCTTGTCGTAGTACCCGGCCTCTTCGCCGCTCGGCGCAACGAGGTAGGCGCGGTTGCGTTGCTGCATGCGCCCGCCCCCGTTCTGCTCGTAGGCGGGCGTGCCGATGAGGAGCGGCGTCCGGCTCCGCCGCGCGAGCCCGAGCACGCCCTCGCGCAGGTCGCTCGGGTTCTGGAAGAAGAAGGGCGCCGCCGTCTCCGGCCACACGACGAGCCGCGCACCGTCGCGGGTGGCCGAGAGCGTCAGCTCCTCGTAGCGCGCCATGGTCTCGTCCTGGAATGCCGGATCCCACTTCTTGTCCTGCTCGACGTTGCCCTGCGCGAGCCCGACGCGGAGCGTTCCGGTGATCGGCTCGCGCGCGAGCGTGCCGATGCGCCAGTGGCCGAGCGCCGGCAACACGACGAGCAGGACGGTCACCGTGAGGAGCGCCGGAAGCTGGCGGCGCACGCTCGTCCCCCGCTCGCGCAGCACGTTCGCGACCACCACGTTGAAGAGCACCAGCACGGCCGACACGCCGTACACGCCGGTCAGCTCGGCGATCTGCACGAGGTCGTGGAAGCGATACTGCGAATAGCCGAGCGCGCCCCAGGGAAAGCCGATGAAGAACCAGCTGCGCAGCCACTCGAGCGTCACCCAGAGCGCGGGCGCGAGCCACACCGCGTCGCGGCCGCCCCGCTCGAAGAAGCGGACGCCCGCCGCGAACGCCCCGTGGTAGCACGCGAGCGCGCTCGCCATCAGCACGACGATCGCCATGGCGATCACGAGCGGCACGTTCGTGAAGTGCGTGATCGTGTAGCCGACCCAGTAGGTGGTGGCGAGGTAGAACACGAAGCCCGTGAGCCATCCCAGGCGGAACGCGCGTGCCGGCGTCTGTCCGCGGATCGCTTGCAGCAGCGGCACGAAGCCGATCCACGCCAGCGGCTCGACGTCGAAGGACGGGAACGCGGCCGCGAGCGCGAGCCCCGAGACGATCGCGAGCGCGCTCTGCCATCGCAGGCCGGGAGGCGCGCCTTCGGCGACGGCGACCTGCACCGCGCCGTCCGCCCCGACCAGCACCGCGGGCCGGCTCATCCCGCGAGCGCGCGCAGGAGTGCGCGCTCCTTGCGTTGCATGCGACGGGCCTCGCCCGCCGATCGCTCGTGATCGTAGCCGAGGAGGTGCAGGAGGCCGTGCACGAGCAGCCGCTCGCCCTCGGCGACAAGCGGGTGGCCGAGGGCCGCCGCCTGGCGCCGCGCCGTGTCGACGGAGATGACCACGTCGCCCAGGAGTCCTGCGGGAGCACGACCCGGGCCCTCGCTCTGCGCGAACGCGAGCACGTCGGTCGGGCGGTTCTTCTTTCGCCAGGCGCGATTCAGCTCGTGGATGACGGGATCGGAGACGAGGACGAGCGAGAGCTCCGCGTCGGAGAGCTCGAGCGCCCGCAGCAGGCGCCGGGCGCTGCGGCCGAGCCGTCGTGCAAGTGCCGGGACCCGGCGCCCGCGCATCGCGACGAGCACCGCCATCCCTCAGCGCTCCGCGCGATCGTAGGCGCTGATGATCTCCTGCACCAGCGGATGTCGCACGACGTCGCGCTCCGTGAAGGTGACGAACCGAATCCCCTGGATGCCGCGCAGGAGCGCCTGGGCTTCCTTCAGCCCCGATTGCTTGCCGGCCGGCAGATCGATCTGCGTCACGTCGCCCGTGATGATGGCCTTGGAGCCGTAGCCGAGACGCGTCAAGAACATCTTCATCTGCTCGGTCGTCGTGTTCTGCGCCTCGTCGAGGATGACGAACGAGTCGTTGAGGGTGCGGCCCCGCATGAACGCGAGCGGCGCCACCTCGATCGTCCCACGCTCGATCAGCTTCCGCGCCCGGTCGAAATCGACCATGTCGTTGAGCGCGTCGTACAGCGGCCGCAGGTACGGGTTCACCTTCTCGGCGAGGTCGCCGGGCAGGAACCCGAGTCGCTCGCCGGCCTCGACCGCGGGCCGGCAGAGCACGATCCGGTTGAAGTTGTTCTTCATCAGCTCGGCGACGGCCATCGCCATGGCGAGGTACGTCTTGCCGGTCCCCGCGGGCCCGATGCCGAACACGATGTCGAAGTTCCGGATGGCGTCGATGTACGCCTTCTGCGCGATGCTCTTCGGCGTGATCGTGTGGCGGCTCGCGGAGATGAAGACCGTGTCGAGGAAGATGTCGCGCAGGTTCGCCGCGTGGTCGCCCGACAGGATGCGGATCCCGTACTCGACGTCGGACCCGTAGATCGGATAGCCCTGCTCGATGAGCCCGTAGAGCTGATCGAGCACGCGAGCGGCGAGCTCGGTCTCGACCCGATCGCCGTGGATGGCGAGCGTGCCGTCGCCGACGTCGATACGCACGCCGACCTCGCGCTCGACGAGCCGCACGTGCTCGTCGTGCTGGCCGAGGAGCGCGCGGAAGTGCGTCGGGTTCGCGAAGCGAAGCGTCGGGGGGAGGGTCGCCGGCTCGGCCAACGATCAGCTCCCCGCTCCGACCAGCTCGTAGGCCGCGGCGAGGACCGCGTCGAGCTTGGTCGGATCCTTGCCGCCGGCCTGCGCGAAGTCGGGCCGGCCGCCCCCGCCTCCGCCCACCATGGGCGCCAGGCGCTTGATGATGTTGCCGGCGTGGTACGTACCGACGAGGTCCTTCGTGACGGCGGCGAGCAGCAGCACCTTGTCGCCTTGCGCGCCCCCGAGCACGACGACGCCCGACTTGATGCGATCGCGCAGCTTGTCGGCCATGTCACGGAGCCCCTTGTCGTCGAGCCCCTCGACCTTGGTGGCGAGCACGGTGATGCCGTTCACCTGCTTCGCGTCGGCCATGACGTCGCGGCTGGCGCCGCCGGCGAGCTTGCCCTGCAGCTCGGCGATGCGCTTCTCGAGCTCCCGGCTCTGCGCGAGGAGCTTCTCGAGCTTCGCCTTGGCGTCCTGCTCGCCGGCGCGCAGGAGGTGTGCGATCTCGCCGAGCAGCGCCTCGTGCCGCCGGATCTCGTCGAGCGCGCCGGCGCCGGTCACGGCTTCGATGCGCCGCACCCCGGCTGCGACACCGCTCTCACCGTCGAGCTTGAAGACGCCGATGTCGCCCGTGCGCTGCACGTGCGTGCCGCCGCACAGCTCGGTCGAGAACTCACCCATGCGCACGACGCGGACGCGGTCGCCGTACTTGTCGCCGAAGAACGCGAGCGCGCCGGCGCGGATCGCATCGTCGTACGACATCTCCTCCTGCGTCACCTCGACGTTGGCGCGGATCTCGGCGTTCACCTCGTCCTCGATCGCCTGCAGCTCCTCGGGCGAGACGGGCTTGTGGTGGTTGAAGTCGAAGCGGAGCTTGCTGGGATCCACGAGCGAGCCGGCCTGCTTCACGTGCGGGCCCAAGCGCCTGCGGAGCACGCCGTGCATCAGGTGGGTCGCGGAGTGGTTGAGGCGCGCGGCCTCGCGTCGGGCCGCGTCGATCGCGAGCCGCACGCGATCGCCGACCGCGACGGCGCCCTGCCGTACGACCCCCCGATGCGCGATCACGCCGCCGCCGATTTTGTGCGTGTCGAGCACTTCGATCCGCGCCCCGGACGCGGTCGTGATCCAGCCACGGTCGCCGATCTGGCCGCCGGACTCGGCGTAGAAGGGCGTCTCCGCCGTGACGACGTCGACCTGGCTCCCTTCGCGCACCGGCCCGCGCGTCTGGGCGCCGTCGGCGACGAGCGCCAGAACCTCGGACTCCGACTCCGTCACGCGATCGCCGACGAACCGGCTCGTGCGCTCGCCGAGCCCCGCGAGCTCCGGCCCGCCGCCCGCATCGACGAACTTCTGCGCGCCGCGCGCCCGCTCGCGCTGCTCGTCCATGGCGCGCTCGAAGCCGTCCTTGTCGACAATGAGGCTCTCGCCCGCGAGGATGTCCTCCGTCAGGTCGAGCGGAAAGCCGAACGTGTCGTAGAGCTTGAAGGCGACGCCACCCGAGAGCGTGGTGGCGCCGCGCCGCCGCGCCGCCGTGATCTCGTCGGAGAGGAGCGCCAGGCCGCGGTCGAGCGTCTGCGCGAAGCGCTCTTCCTCGGTCCGGACGACCTCCTTCACGCGGGCCCGCGCCCCGACGATCTCGGGAAAGGCGCCTCCCATCGCGTCGATCACCGCGTCGACGACTTCCCACAGGAACGGCCGCTCCATGCCGAGGAGCTTTCCGTGGCGCGCCGCGCGGCGCAGCAGGCGTCGCAGCACGTAGCCGCGTCCCTCGTTCGACGGCAGGATGCCCTCGGCGACCAGGAACGTGACCGCGCGCGAGTGGTCGGCGATCACCCGCAGCGACACGTCGTCCTTCTCGTTCGCGCGATAGCGCTTCCCCGCCAGGCGCTCGGTGCGCTGGATGATCGTCTGGAAGATGTCGATGTCGTAGTTGCTCGGGACGTTCTGGATGACGGCCGCGATGCGCTCGAAGCCCATTCCGGTGTCGACGTGCTTTGCCGGCAGGTCGGAGAGCGTACCCGATGCGTCACGGTTGTTCTGGATGAAGACGAGGTTCCAGATCTCGATGTAGCGCGCGCAGTCGCCGTTCACCCGGCAGCGGTGCGCCGTGCCCTTGTGGTCGCACGCCTCCGGCCCGCGGTCGATGTGGATCTCGGTGCACGGGCCGCACGGCCCCGTTTCGGCCATCTCCCAGAAGTTCTCCTTCTCGAAGCGGCTGATGCGCTCGTGGCCGATGTCGGTCACCTCGCGCCAGAGCCTGTCGGCCTCGTCGTCGGTCGTGTAGACCGTCGCGTAGAGCTTGTCCTTCGGGAGCTTCCAGATCCCCGTCAGCAGCTCCCACGCCCACCCGATCGCCTCGCGCTTGTAGTAGTCGCCGAACGACCAGTTGCCGAGCATCTCGAAGAGCGTGTGGTGGTAGGTGTCTCGGCCCACCTGCTCGAGATCGTTGTGCTTGCCGCTGATCCGCAGGCACTTCTGCGTGTCGGCCGCGCGCGTGTACGGGCGCGTCTCGTTGCCCAGGAAGACGTGCTTGAACTGCACCATGCCCGCGTTCGTGAACAGCAGGCTGGGGTCGTTCGCCGGCACGATCGGCGCGCTCGGGACGATCGTGTGCCCGCGCAGACGGAAGAAGTCGAGGAAGCTCTGGCGGATCTGATCGCCGGTCACCGGGGTTAGATACCGGGTGGCCTCCGGAGCGGCAACCGCAGCGATCAGGCGGGCGCCATCGTGCGCAGGAGCTGCTCGGCCAACTCGAACGGCGCGCCGGTCGGCAGGTTCATGAGCGCCGTGCCGACGCCGGCCGCGCGCCATTCCTTCAGCTTCGCGCGGCAGTGGTCCGCGGGGCCGCAGATCGCGATCGCGTCGATGAGGTCGTCGGCGACGGCCGCGGCGGCCTCCTTGCGCTTGCCGGCGTCGTAGAGGTCGCGCACCTCGTTGGCGTTGGCCTCCCAGCCGTAGCGGCAGAAGAGCGCGTGATAGTACGCGCCCATCCCGCCGATGTAGAACGACACGAGCGGCTTGATCATCGAGCGCGCCATGCCGGCGTCGTCGAACGGGATGATCGCCATGAAGGGCGCGATCTCGATCTTCGACGGATCCCGGCCGGCGGCGCGCGCGCCCTCGTCCATCATGGCGCGCCCGTCCTGCAGATGGCGATACGGCCAGAACGTCGGCACCCAGCCGTCGGCCGCGCCGCCGACGACCTCGCGGATGGCCTTTTCTTGCAGTGACGCGACGTAGATCGGCACATCCGCGCGTCGCGGCGTCATCTCGAGCTTGAAGTGCCGCGCGTCGAAGAGCGTCGTCAGCTCGGGCTCGAGGCGCTGCCCCGCCAGGAGCGCGCGCACGATGCGGATCGTGTCCCGCAGGCGCGTGAGCGGCTTTTTGTACGGCACGCCGTGGAAGTTCTCCACCACGAGCTTGCCGCTCGTGCCGAGGCCGAGGAGCGCTCGCCCTTCCGAGATCTCGTCGAGCGTCGCGATGCTCATGGCGAGGAGGCCCGGTGAGCGGCTGAACACGTTCGCGATGCCGGTCGCGAGCCGTAGCCGCTTCGTGCGGCAGGCGATCTCCGTCAGCAGCTGGAACTGCTCGTAGGCCCACGCCTCGGGGATCCAGATCGAGTGGTAGCCGAGATCGTCGGCGAGCTCCGCCGTGCGCAGCACGGTTTTGCGATCGTAGCTCTTCCAGAAGGGCACGACGCCGATTGTGTTCGCCATCGGCCGACAATCGGCGGGCGGCGGGTCGAAATCAAGCCGCCGTTCCTGTCCGGGGCACCGCTTTCGTAGCCCCGGCCCCTCAGGATAGATGAGGGCCCCTATGGCTACGCCGACCGGCCCCGCGCTGATGGAGCGCCTCGTTTCGCTCTGCAAGCGGCGCGGGTTCATCTTCCAGTCGTCCGAGATCTACGGCGGCATCAACGGGTTCTGGGACTACGGGCCGCTCGGCGTCGAGCTGAAGAACAACCTGCGCGACGTGTGGTGGGAATCGATGGTGCGCAACCCGCCACCCGGCCCCGACGGCGAGGAGCTGCAGATCGTCGGCCTCGACTGCTCGATCATCAGCCATCCGCGCGTCTGGGAGGCTTCGGGACACGTCGGCGGCTTCAACGATCCCATGCAGACCTGCCGCCACTGCAAGAAGCTCTTCCGCGCCGACCACGTGTGGGAGGGGCTCCTCGAGAGCGAGTGGGTGCGGGCGCTGCGCACGGAGTTCCCGGGCGTCACACAGGACTTCCTGCGCCCTCGGCTCGTGGACTTGATCCGCTGGGCCGAGAGCAAGGGGAAGAAGCAGGCGAAGGGGCTGGCGCTGGTGCGCGCGCAGGCGGCCGTGAAGCCGCGCCTCGAGGCCGAGCTGGCGAAGACGCCGGAGCCGCGCCTCTCGGACTTCCTCGCCTGGATCGGCACCGAGGCGGGGAAGCCCTTGCAGCTCCCGTGCCCCGAGTGCGGCGGCGATCTCACCGAACCGCGCCAGTTCAACCTCATGTTCGAGACCTACGTCGGCGCGGTACGCGACGACGACACGAAGGCCTACCTCCGCCCCGAGACGGCGCAGGGCATGTTCTACAACTTCAAGAACGTGCTCGACTCGACGCGCGTGAAGATCCCGTTCGGCATCTGCCAGGTGGGTCGCTCGTTCCGCAACGAGGTCACTCCGCGCAACTTCATTTTCCGCTCGCGGGAGTTCGAACAGATGGAGCTCGAGTACTTCGTGCACCCGAGCGAGGCGACGAAGTGGTACCAGTACTGGCGCGACACGCGGTACAAGTGGTGGTGCGACCTCGGCCTCGCCGGCAAGAACCTGCGCCTGCGCGACCATGAGCAGGACGAGCTCGCACACTACGCCAAGGAGTCGGGCGGGTGCTGCGACGTCGAGTATGCCTTCCCGTTCTCGGGCGAGAAGGGGTTCACCGAGCTCGAGGGCATCGCGTATCGCAGCGACTACGACCTCCGCCAGCACACCAAGGTCTCCGGCGTGAACCTCGACTACTTCGACCAGGAGAAGAACGAGCGCTACCTGCCGCACGTGATCGAGCCGGCCGCGGGACTGACGCGCGGGCTCCTCGCCGTCCTCTGCGAGGCCTATACCGTCGACGAGAGCCGGCCCTCACCCGAGCTGATGCGCTTCCACCCGCGGCTCGCGCCGACCAAGTGCGGTGTCTTCCCGCTCGTGAACAAGGAGGGCATGCCGGAGATCGCCGAGAAGATCTACGCCGACGTGCGCAAGCAGGTCGGCCCGGCGCAGTACGACGCGAAGCAGTCGATCGGCAAGCGGTACGCGCGCATGGATGAGGCGGGCACGCCCTTCTGCGTCACCGTGGACGGGCAGACGGTCGACGAGCAGACCGTCACCGTGCGCGACCGCGACACGGGCAACCAGGTGCGGATCGGCGTCGACCAGGTCGTCGAGTACCTGAAGGAGCGCATCGGCTGAACGTCCTCGCCATCGACCAGGGCACGTCGGCGACCAAGGCGCTCGTCGTCGGCCCCGATGGCCGCGTGCTCGGCACAGGTGAGCGCGCCGTACACCCACGCTGGCTTCCCGACGGCGGCGTGGAGCAGGATCCGGAGGAGCTGTGGACCTCGGTCGTGGACGCGGGGCGCGAGGCGCTGGAGCGAGCACGGCAGGGCGTCGTGGCCGTCGGAATCGCGAACCAGGGCGAGACCGTGCTCGCGTGGGACCGCGGCGCCGGGCGGGCGCTGTCGCAGGCGATCTCGTGGCAGGACCGGCGCGCCGGCGGTGTCTGCGATGCGCTCGCCGCCGAGGCGGATCGGCTGCACGAAATCACGGGCCTTCCGGTCGATCCCTACTTCGCCGCGCCCAAGATCCGATGGCTCCGCGAGCACGCGACCCGCGACGGCGTCTGCACGACGACCGACGCATGGCTCCTCCACCGCCTCACCGGCCGGTTCGTGACCGACGCCGCGACGGCGTCGCGTACGCTGCTGCTGGATCTCGGCGCCGGGCGCTGGTCGGCCGAGGCGTGCGACGCGTTCGACGTCGATCCCGGCGCGCTGCCGGAGATCGTGGGCTGCAGCGAACCGCTCGGCGATACGACGGCGTTCGGGCCGCGCCTGCCCGTCACGGCCGCGATCGTGGATCAGCAGGCGGCGCTCTTCGGCCAGAGCTGCCTCGCCACCGGCGACGCCAAGTGCACCTACGGCACGGGCGCGTTCCTGCTCGCGAACATCGGCGACGAGCCCCGCCGCTCCACGTCGGGACTCGCGACCTCGATCGCGTGGCGGCGCGGCGATGCGACGACGTACTGCCTGGACGGCCAGGCCTACACCGCCGGCGCCGCTGTCGCGTGGCTCCAGGAGCTCGGGCTCGCCGCCGCGCCCGAGGATCTCGACGCCGTCGGCGGCGCGGTCGCCGACACGTGCGACGTCCACTTCGTGCCGGCCCTGGCAGGACTCGCCGCGCCCTTCTGGAAGCCACAGGCGCGCGGCGCGCTGGTCGGGCTCTCGCTCGCGACGTCGCGCGCGCACCTCGTCCGCGCGATGACCGACGGCATCGCCGCGCAGGTGGCGTGGCTCGCACGATCGGTCGCCTACGACCTCGGCGGCCCGCTCACCCGCCTGCGTGCCGACGGCGGCCTCACGCGCTCGCGCACGCTGCTCCAGACGCAGGCCGATCTCCTGCAGATGCCGGTCGACGTCTACCCTTTCCCCGACGCGACCGCGCTCGGCGTCGCGGCGCTGGCGCGGTTGGGCGCGGGGCTCGCCTCGTCGCCGGCCGAGGCCGTCGGCGCGTGGACGCCGGCAGCCACCTACGAGCCGCGCATCTCCGCCGACGCCGCGGAAGCGCGGCTCGCCGCCTGGCGTCGCGCGGTCGAAGCGACGATGGACCTCCAGCTCTGACCTACGACGTCGCCATCGTCGGCGCCGGCGTCGTCGGAGCGGCGATCGCGCGCGAGCTGGCGCAGTACGACCTCGCCTGCCTGCTCGTCGAGGCGGCCGACGACGTCGGCACCGGCACGAGCAAGGCGAACACCGCGATCCTGCACACGGGCTTCGACGCCAAGCCCGGCACGCTCGAGGCCCGGCTCGTCCGCCGCGGGCACGCGCGCCTGTTGGAGCACGGTCCGCGCCTCGGCGTCCCGATCGAGCGCACGGGCGCGCTCCTCGTCGCGTGGACGGACGAGCAAAACGCTGCGCTCGCGGGCATCGCGGCCAAGGCGGCCGAGAACGGGTACGCCGCGACCCGCCGCGTGGAGCGGGACGAGCTGTATCGTCTGGAGCCGCACCTGGGCGCGGGCGCCGCGGCCGCTCTCGCCGTCCCCGACGAGCACATCATCTGTCCCTTCACGACGCCGCTGGCGTTTGCGACCGAGGCGGTCGCGAACGGCGTCGCGCTGCGGCTCGGCGCGGCGGTCGAGCGCGTCGCGCTGGCGGAAGGCGCCCACGTCCTCGAGACGGCGGCGGGTCCCGTCGTCGCGCGCTGGGTGGTCAACGCCGCGGGTCTACACTCCGACACGCTCGACCGGCTCTTCGGCCACGATCGGTTCACCGTGACGCCGCGGCGCGGAGAGCTGATCGTCTTCGACAAGCTCTCGCGGCCGCTCGTCCGCCACACGATTCTCCCGGTTCCGACGGCGACCACGAAGGGCGTGCTGGTCGCGCCGACGGTCTTCGGGAACGTCGTGCTGGGTCCGACGGCCGAGGACGTGCCCGATCGCACCGCCACCGGGACGACGGCCGAGGGGCTCGCCTCGCTCCTCGAGAAGGGGCGGCGCATCCTGCCGGAGCTCGCGCGCGAGGAGGTCACGGCGACCTACGTGGGCCTGCGCGCCGCGACCGAGCACGCCGACTACCAGATCGCGTTCCATGCGGATCAACGCTACGCGTGCGTCGCCGGCATCCGGTCGACCGGCCTCACGGCCTCGATGGCGATTGCCGAGCACGTGGCCGAAGGCCTCCGCGACGCGGGCTTGCGGCTGCGCCGGCGCGATGCGTTCCGCGAGATCCGCATGCCCAACATCGGCGAGGCGTTCCCGCGTCCCTACCAGGAGCCCGCGCGAATTGCCGCGAATCCCGACTATGGCCGCATCGTGTGCCACTGCGAGCGCGTGACGCGCGGCGAGATCCTGGACGCCGCGCGGGCGCCGATTCCCGCCCGCACGCTCGACGGCCTGCGACGGCGCACGCGCGCGGCGTTCGGCCGCTGCCAGGGGTTCTACTGCCTGGCCGAGGTGACGCAGCTCCTCGCCGGTGCGACGGGAGAGCCGCCGGCGAGCCTTCTCCGCACGCCATGACCACCGTCGTGATCGGCAGCGGGCCGGCGGGACTCGCGGCGGCGATCGAGCTTCGCCGGCTCGGCGCGGGCCGCGTCGTCGTGCTCGAGCGCGATGCCGAGCCCGGCGGCGTCCCGCGTCACTGCGATCACCTCGGCTTCGGCGTGCGGGATCTCCATCGCGTGCTGGGCGGCCCGCGCTACGCCGCGCGCTACGCCGCGCTCGCCGAGCGTGCCGGGGTGGAGATCCGCTCGCAGACGTCCGTCACCGGCTGGGCGGCGCCCATGGAGCTCACCGCGACGAGCCCGCGTGGCGTCGAGACGATGGTAGCGGACGCGATCGTCCTCGCCACCGGCTGCCGCGAGCGGCCGCGGAGCGCGCGCCTCGTTCCAGGGACGCGGCCGGCCGGTGTCTTCACCACCGGTGCGCTCCAGCAGCTCGTCCATCTGCAGCACCAGCGCCCCGGCCGGCGTGCGGTCGTGGTCGGCGCGGAGCACGTGAGCTTCTCGGCGGTGCTGACACTCGCCGGCGCCGGCGCCGAGACGGTCGCGATGGTGACCGAGCATCCGGCGCACCAGACCTACGCACCCCTCGCCTGGCTCGCGGCGGGTCGGCGCGGCGTCCCGATCCTCACCGGCGCGCGTGTGGCAGCGATCCGCGGTCGCGATCGCGTCGACGGCGTCGACGTCGCGGACATCGCGACCGGGGCACGGCTCGCGATCGCGTGCGACACCGTCGTCTTCACGGGCGACTGGATTCCTGACCACGAGCTGGCGCGACGAGGTGGTCTCGCGATGGATGGGGCGAGCCGGGCGCCGCGCATCGACCAGGCGGGACGCACGTCGGCACGCGGCGTCTTCGCGTGCGGGAACCTCGTCCACGCTGCCGAAACGGCGGACGTCGCGGCGCTGGGCGGTCGGAGCGTCGCGCGTGCCGTCACGACGTTCCTCCAGACGCCTTCGTGGCCGGCGCCGCCGGTGTACGTCACCTGCGTGCCGCCGGTGCGGTGGGTGGCGCCCGGCGCGATCGATACCGGGGAGCCCTTGGGAAGCTTTCGCCTGCGGGTGGACGAGCCGCGTCTCGACGTCGATCTCGTCGTGGCGCAGGGCGCGCGCGAGATCTGGCGGCGCCGCTATTCCACCCTCGTCCCGAACCGATCGATCCGTGCCGACGTGGGCGGGTCGCCGGCTCTGCAGCCGGAAGAGACGCTCATCTTCCGCATCGAAGCGCGTTGACTAGCTCTGACACGCGCGCTCGACGAGGCTCGGCTCGTCGACCGGCGCATGCTGTCCGTCGAGCAGCACCTTCCCCTCGGCGTCGAAGCTGAGCTCGGCCGTCCGGAACACGGTGCCCGCGTCGTCGGAAAGCTCGAGGACGGGCGCGCCCGCCGCGTCGAGGTGCACGGCCCACGATCCGTTGCGCACCTGGGTGGTGAGCACAACCTGTCGCCCGCTGCCGCAGAGGCCTATCTTCACGCGGGTCAGAAGGTTCGAGATTCCCGAAGGTTCTGTGAAGACGAACGCCGTGTCGCGCAGGGCGGCGGTGAACTGCTCCTCGAGGCTCGGGGGAGGCGGGGCCACAGGCGCCGGCTCGCACACGCCGCGCGCGTCGCGCACGACCGTCTCCTCGTCGTCGAGGACGATCTCGCCGCCGCGGCTCGTGCCGACGCCGACGGACCGCGGCGAGCCGCTGTCGTCCGCGAGCTCGATCGTGATGTCCCGGCCGTCGGCGCGCAGCGTCCAGGTGCCACTCGCGCTGAAGGAGTCGGGGGTACCTGCGTCGTCGATCTCGTCGATCTCGGTGAACGTCCCCCCGCTGCACAGCGTCAGCTCGCGCTTCGTCGTCCGGCTCCCGTCGACCACGACGGTCGAAAGCGTCCGGTCGGCGAGCTCGCGCGCGATCTCGATCAGCTGCTGCGCGGGATCGTCGCCCGCGACGACCGGCGCACACGCACCGCCGTCTCCCCTGACCTGCGCCGGAAGGGCATCGACGACGAGGTCGCCGCTCGCAGCGCGCTCGAGCGGGAGCTGGGCGGACGTCGAACCATCGCCGTCGAGGTCCAGGACGAGACGTCCGTCTGCGATACGGACCGTCCACTGTCCGGTGACCGCGGGCGCGTCCGAGCCGTCTTCCAGGAGCTCACGCAGCGTGAAGTCGCCGGCGCCGCAGAGCGTGATCTCGCGCGACGTCCCCTCGGCTTCGTTGGGCACGACGACGAGGCGGTCGGCCAGCTCGCGCAGCAGCTCGGCGCTCGTCACGCACGCGACCTCGGGTGTCGTCTGCTTGCAGGCCCGCAGGAGGGGCTTCCGGCACCTCTTTAGCGCGCGCTTTGCGAGGCCCGCACACTGCTCGGCGACCCGTGGGGTGCACGCCGACCGGCAGACCGCGCCGGGCGTCGCCGCACGTACGTGTCCACTCGTCGAGAGAACCACCGCGCCGAAGATGAGAGCCGTCGTGAGCCGTCGCATCGCAAATCCCTCCCGTGGAATGTCTCCACGGGTACGCGCGACCACCGGCGGCGGATGCGGAGCCCGCTACGCGCCCAGGACCCGGTCCCGGAGGGCCGGCAGCACGGTCTCGACGCGGCCCTCGAGCTTCCAGTCGGCCACGTCGTCGTAGGGTGTCTCCGACGCGGTGAGGATCGCCGTGCGCGCCCCCGACCCGCGCGCGATGGGCAGCATCTGGTTCACGGGTCCGACGACGAGCGACGTCCCGGCTGCGACCAGCAGATCGCACCCCGCCGCCGTGCGCATGGCGCGATCCAGGTCCTCGGCGACGAGCGCCTGCCCGAAGGAAATCGTCGCGGGCTTCCACGGCCCGCCGCACTCGCATCGCGGCACCGCCGTACCCGCCTCCCAGAGTCGCTGTGCGACCGCGCGCTCGGCGCGCCGCCGGCAGCTCGTGCACTCGACGGCCGAATCGGTGCCGTGGACGTTCACCAGCCGATCGGCCGGAAATCCGCTCCGCTCGTGCAACCCGTCGACGTTCTGCGTGACGAGGAGGTCGATCCGTCCTGCGCGTCCGAGATCGGCGAGCGCGGCGTGCGCGGGATTCGGCCGCGCGGCGCTCACGACCTCCCACGTCTCGCCCTTGTACCGCCAGTAGCGCTCGCGGCCGTCTTCGGACGCGAGGAACTCCTGGATCGTCACCGGCCGGTACCTGGACCACCGTCCACCCGGCGAGCGGAAGTCGGGAATGCCGGATGCGGTCGAGAGACCCGCCCCCGTGAGGACGACGATGGAGCGCGCTTCGCGCCACGCGGCGGCGAGACGGGCGACGGCGTCCACGGCGAGCATCCCCATGCCTTCGGGAGACTGGCGGCACAAGTGTCACCGATCCCGACGGGTCCTCTTCACTGGCGCAGCAAGAATCTCGAGGGTCGATGCCGCCAGCGTCAGGATCCGGGCGCGTCAGCGCTTGCGCAGGTCGAGCGACACCGAGTTCATGCAGTAGCGTTCGCCGGTCGGCTGCGGGCCGTCGGGGAAGACGTGCCCCAGGTGGGCGTCGCACGCGGCGCAGAGCGCCTCGACGCGGCGCATGCCGTGCGACGTGTCCTCCTCGGTCTTCACGGCGTCGGACGAGAGCGGCTTCGAGAAGCTCGGCCAGCCCGTCCCCGAGTCGTACTTCGTCTGGGCATCGAAGAGCGGTGCGCCACAGGCCGAGCAGTGGTACGTGCCTTCGTCCTTGGTGTTCCAGTACTTGCCCGTGAAGGCGCGCTCGGTGCCCTTCTGACGGCACACGGCGTACTGCTCGGGCGTGAGCTCCCGCCGCCACTCTTCGTCCGACTTCGTCACCTTGGCCATGTGGGAACGTCCTCTCTCACGCCGGCTCGAGGGCCAGCGGCAAGCTCGTGACACCGCGGAACACGATGCTCGGATGCATCGGCAGCGGGCGATCATCGGTGCGCCGGAAGCTGCGCGTGCGCGCGAGCAGCACGCGCAGCGCGACCTCGGCCTCGAGCGTCGCGAGCGCCGAGCCGAGACAGTAGTGCGGTCCGAAGCCGAACGAGATGTGGTTGTTCTTCTGCCGCCGGACGTCGAACGTCTCCGGGCGCTCGAAGACGGCGCCGTCGCGATTGGCGGCCCCGAGCCAGCAGAGCACGAACCCGCCCGCCGGGATCGTCGTGCCCTGGATCGCGACGTCGTGCGTCGCGATGCGCGGATCCATCTGGACCGGCGCCGCGAAGCGCAGCACCTCTTCGATCGTGCCCGGCACCAGCGACGGGTCGGCGCGCACGGCCGCGAGCTCCTTCGGGTGCGCCAGCAGCTCGATCGCCGTGTTGCCGATGAGATTCGTCGTGGTCTCGTTGCCGGCGACCAGGAGCAGAATCAGCATCGCGAGCAGCTCGTCGAACGAGAGGCGCGAGCCTTCGAGCTCGGCGGCGACCAGCGCCGACAGCAGATCGTCCTGCGGGCGCGCGCGCCGCTCCTCGATGAGCCGCACGAAGTACGCCTCGAACTCGGCGCGGATCTGGCGCTGCTGCGCCACCAGCTCGGGCGAGGGCGGCGCGAAGAAGACCGAGCCGAGCGGCGCCACCAGCGCGTCGGACCAGGCCTTGAATTGCGCGCGATCGGCGGTCGGCACGCCGAGCATCTCGGCGATGACGATGACGGGCAGCGGATAGGTGAGCGCCTCGATCAGATCGACCTCGCGCTTCTCGAGCGCGTCGTCGAGTAGCTCCTCGGCGATGGCCTCGATGCGCGGCGCGAGACCGCGCACGCGCTTCGGCGTGAAGGCCTGGCTGACGATGCCGCGCAGGCGCGTGTGCTGCGGCGGATCCAGCACCAGCATGCTGCGCGGGACGTCGTCGGGCTCGAAGCCCGGCGGGGTCGGGAACTGGCTCGACCAGGTCTGCGGGTCGCGCAGGATCGCCTGGCAGTCGGCGTGCAGGAAAACCGATGAGAGCGGTAGCCCCTCGTGGCGCCACACCGGGTGCTCGCGCCGCGCACGCGCAAAGAGCGCGTAGGGATCGCGCCGCGTCGCCTCGTCGAACGGATTGAAGAAGAAGGGTTCGGTCGCGACGGCTTCCATGGGATCGCTCCTAGCAGGCGGCGGGAGCTCGCAGAAGGGCCCCGCCGTCGCGTTCGACACCGCGCCTCACACGAGCGGCGCGACCACCTTGGCCAGCGCCTCGCCGAGGGCGACGTGCTGCTCGGCGTCCAGGTGGACCCCGTCGACGGTGCTCGATGTGGTAACCGTTGCAGCGTCGAAGAAGCGACACGCCTCCTCGGCTGCGACCCGCTCGTATGCCGCTGCGAGCCCGGCGCACTTGGCGTCGGCGCCGAGGAACTTGGGCGCGATGGGTCCGCGCGGCGTCCGGATCGGCGGCGGCGCGACGATCAAGAGCTCGGCCGTGGGCATGCCGGGCTCGATCGGCGCGCGCCGGATGGCGCGCACGATCGCCACCAGACCCTGCGCCGACTGCCACGCGTCGTGCGGGTGCATGGACTGGAAGTCGTTCGTCCCCAGCATGACGACGACGAGCGCCAGCGGCGAGTTGATCTCGATGCGCTGCTCGAGCCCGACGAGCCCGTTGCGGCCGGGCTTGAACGGATCGTCCCAGACCGTGCGCCGTCCGTTGAGACAATCTTCGATGACGCGCACGCGACGGCCGGCGGCGAGGAGCGCGTGCTCCATGATGCCCGGCCACCGGCGCTCGAAGGGCTGGCGCCGGCGCGTGTCGGGGATGATGCCCCAGGTGAGCGAGTCCCCGTAGACGAGAATCTGCTGCATCGCCGTCAACGCCAGTAGCTGCGCATGAGCTCGTGGGACCAGGACGGCTGGCGCACCTCGCCGCGCGGGAGGAACTCGACCATGACCGGCTTGACGTCGAGGACGGGCGTGCCGTCGATCGCGTCGAGCCCGACGACGGTGAGCACGTGCCCCGCGCGCGCCGCCAGCTCGACGATCGTCGAGCCCAAACGGTTCGGGCGATCCTTGCCCCGCTGCGCGAAGATCCCGACGCGCGGCCATTCGCGGTTGCCGCGCGGATGTCGCGCGCCGCGCTCGACCTTCGTCTCGTCGACGCGGTCGAAGCAGAAGATCACCTCCAGGTGCGAGAAGTCCTCGATGCCGTCGAGGCATTCGGGCGGGAACGTCGCGTCGAGCTCGATGCGCGCCCGCACGTCGCCCCAGTCGTCGTCCGCGAGATCGTTGCGGACGCTGCGGACGTGGCCGATGGGTTGGAGGGCGATCATCGTGGGGACCTCATGGTGCGAGCATGGCGCTGACGTCGCGATACGAAACGGCGTGGTCGGCGAACGTGAACGTACCCTGCTCCGTCATCTCGCGTGCGGCGCGCAAGAAGGCACCGAGCGCGGCGCGCGCGAGCGCGCTGCCGACGCTGACGCGTTTCACGCCGAGCGCGGACAGGTCGGCGAGGCTCAGCCGAGCGCCCTGAAGACCCATCACGACGTTCACCGGGCGATCGACCGAGCGGACCACCGCCGCGATGTCGTCCCGGCTGGCGAGGCCCGGCGCATAGAGCACGTTCGCGCCCGCCTCTTGGTAGGCCTGGAGGCGGGCGATCGTGTCGGCGAGATCCGCCCGTCCGTGGAGATGGTTTTCGGCGCGCGCCGTCAGCGTGAACGGGAACGGCAACGCGCGCGCCGCTTCGGCCGCGGCCCGCACCCGTTCGACCGCGAGCGCCTTCGGATAGATGGGATCATCCGGGCGGCCGGTCGCATCCTCGATCGAGCCGCCGACGAGGCCGGTCGCGGCGGCGCGACGGATCGTCTCCGCGCAGGTCGCGGGGTCGTCGCCGAAGCCGTTCTCGAGATCCGCGCTGACGGGCAGTGGCGTCGCCGCCACGATCGTGGCGACGTGCGCGATCATCTCGTCGCGACCGACGGTATTGTCGCGCCGCCCGACCGAGAACGCGTAGCCGGCGCTCGTCGTGGCCAGTGCTTCGAAGCCCAGATGGGCGAGGAGGCGCGCCGTGCCGACGTCCCACGGGTTGGGGATGATGAACGCGCGGTCGCGCTCGTGGAGAGCGCGAAAGGCGCGGCCCTTGTCCGCCTGAGTGGTCGACATCGAACCCCCCTTTGTTCGCGCCGTCACGCTCGCGCGAGCGGCGATTCCGCCGGCGTGAGGCGGCTCATCTGCACGCTCTCGTCCCAGAGCGCGCGCGCCCGCCCCGCGTCGTACGACGCCTCCGACGACGCCGCCTCGTGCCAGCGCGCGTGGGAGGGAAAGTATTTCCCCGTCACGGCGCCGAGCGCGGGATCGGTCACCAGGCGGGCGAGCGCCTGGCCGGACTTCCACGCCGGGTTGATGGTCGGCAGAACCGGCGAGAGCAGCGTCGCCACGCCGGGAAGGATGCGGTTCCACGCGAAGCGCAACGCTGCCGGATAGTCGCGCGCGAGCCCCGAACCCGGGACGAGACCCGGATCGTACGCGTTGACGGTCACCGCATGCTGGCCGTTCGAGATCCCGGCGGCCGCCATGCGCCGCACGAGCTCGTAGGTGAACCAGAGGTTGCAGAGCTTGCTGTTCACGTACGCGAGGCGGCCGTCGAATTCGCCCCTGCGGGGACCGCCGGTCGCCGCCAGCGTCGCCACGTCGGTCACGTTCGCCTTCGGCATGCCCGTGCGAAGCTTCGGATCGTGCACGCCGGAGGCGACCACGACGATCCGCGCCGGCGCGTTCGCGCGCAGGCGCTCGAGGACCAGATTCGTCAGCAGGAAGTGGCCGAGGTGGTTCACGGCGAAGGTGATCTCGAAGCCGTCCGGAGAGAGCTGCGGGCCGCGGCTCACCTGCAGACCCGCGTTGCAAACGAGCGCGCGCAGCCGCAGGTCGGACGCACCGAGCTCCTTCGCGAAGCGCCGGACCGAGTCGATCGAGCCGAGGTCGAGGCCGGCTTCGGCGACCGCGTCGGCCCCGCTCTCGGCGGCAATGCGACGCACCGCTTCGGCCGAAAGGGCGCGGTTGCGGCTCGCGATCAGGACGTGCCGGCCGTCCCGCGCGAGCTGGCGAGCGCACTCGAAGCCGATGCCCGAGTTGCCGCCGGTGACCAGGACCGTGTCACGCGGCACGGGTCGACGCCTCCGGAACACCCATGCCGGCGAGCCACGCGAGGAACAGCACGCCGAACACGACGTCGCCACTCGCGACGAGGACGGCGAGTGCCGGGAGCGCGCCGGCGAGCCAGTAGGTCACCACGAGCGCCACGAACGAGATCTTGCCCACCGCGGCGATGGTGATGAAGATCCGATCGGCCCGGCCCGCGGCCGCGGACCAGAGGTAGGCCACGCCGAACAGCAGCACGAACAGGCTCGAGGTGGCGAGGTAGAGCGGCTCGCCGTCCGGAAATCCCGCGAGCGCGCGAAGCGCGTGGCCGGAGGGCGCAAAAGCAAAGGCGGCGCAGACGTTCATCACACCGGTGGCCCACAGGGCGTTACGCATCCAGCCGGGTAGCCTCATCCCGTCACCTTCTCCTCGTAGGCCGTGCAGAGCAGGATGCGCCAGCGACCGCCCTCGCAGCGCAGGTTGTAGGCGGTCCGGAAGCGCCACGGCGGCAGCCCTTCGTGGCGACGGACCGTCCACAGCACGTTCGCGAAGGCATGCCGCGGCGGCTGCTCCAGGATGTCCAGGGGCTCGCACTCCGCCCCGGCAAAGCTGAGCGTGCGGTAGAGGTTGCAGAGCGCCGCGATGTTCTTGTGGACCTGCGCGGCATCGCTCCAGACGGTGTAGCCGTCGTTCGTCGACAGCGTCGCGGGCGTGCAGAAGTGGCCGACGATGGCGTCGACGTCCAGACGGTTGAACGCCTGGCGATAGGACTCGAAGAACTCCCGGATCGCGATCGGCTCGCTCATCCGTCCTGCCAGAAGCGATCGCACGAGGCCTGGTCCGAGAACGCCGACCAGATCTCGACGCACCGCTCGCCCGCCATCCGCCACACGACACACACCTCCTGGTCGACGCTCCGGCCGTGCCGCTTCGCGACGAACTGCTCGATGGAGAGGACGTGCTCCCCCGATCCGACCACGTTGCGGAGGCGAACCGCGGGCGGCCCGTCGCACGAGAGAGCCGCGCGGGCCGTTCGCTCGAAGACCTCCGACCGCCCGCGCAGCGTGCCGCCCCCCAGGTGCCGGCCCGGGAGGTGATAGATGACGTCCTCGGCCAGGAGATCGTCGAGCCCGCGCGGATCACCCGCGGCGAATGCCTCGTACGCGTCCCGCAGGCGGACGACCGAGCGGGACGTAATCCGCCGGCCCGCGTCCACGCCTGACTCGAGCAGCGCGGGCAGCTCCGCCATGGTCCGGAAGACGGTCGCGCCGGTACGTGCGAGCGCGTCGGCGTCCTCGTCGGCCGCGTAGCCGAACACGGCCATCCCCGCGGCGACCGCGGCGCGCACACCGCTCTCCGAGTCCTCGATGACCGCGCAGCGCGACGGGTCCGCGCCCATGGACGCCGCCGCGTAGAGAAAGAGGTCCGGCAGCGGCTTTGCGCGCGGCACCATGGATGCCGTGAAGGCGCGCGCGCCGAAATACCGCTCGAGGTCGGTCACCGCCAGCGCCAGCTCGACCCGCGCTCTCGGCGCCTGCGAGGCGACGCAGGTGGGAATGTCGCGAGCCGCCAGGCGATCGAGGATCGCGCGCACGCCGGAGACGGCGCGGAGCTCCCGCACGAAGCCGAGCGCCACCTGCATGCCCCAGTCGTAGAGCCAGTCCGCCGGAAGCCTCGCGCCACGCGTCGATTCCGCGATGGCGACGATGTCCGCCACCGCCGTCCGCGCCTCGTCCGGGGAGACGTCGAGCCCGACCTGCGAGAACAGCTGCGCCTCGATCCGGTTGATCAGCCGCTCGCTGTCGACGAGCACGCCGTCGCAGTCGAAGATCACGAGGTCGAAGGGACGGTGCGCCGTCATGGGACGCATCGGTCGCCGCGAGCCCCCGAGGCCATGCTGCAGAGTCGTCCCGCGATCGACCCAACACAAGGCGACGCAGACGCCCCGGCGGACCGCGTCACGAGCGAGGGACGTCCACGCGCGCCACGCCGATCAGCGCCTCGCGCGTGACGATCGCCGCGAGCTGCTCCTCGCCCCATCCCTCGGTGCCCGCCGGCCGGAGCGGCAGGACCATGTAGCGCGTCTCTCCGCTCGTGTCCCACACGCGCACGGCGACGTCTTCGGGGAGAGCGAGGCCCATCTCGGCGAGGAGCGTCCTCGGCTCGCGCACGATGCGGGCGCGATACTCGGGGCTCTTGTACCAGTCGGGCGGCAGGCCGATCACGGACCAGGCCGTGCAGGAGCATTGTGTGCACACGATGACGTTGTGGACTGCCGGCGTGTTCTCGAGCACGACCAGGTACTCGCTGTTGGGCGCCTTGAAGCCGAGCTCCACGGAAGCGGCCGTGCCGTCGGCGAGGAGCCGCTCGCGATACGCGGCGTCCGTCCACGCTCGCGCTACGACCCGGGCGCCGTTCTCGGGGTTGAGCTCCTGCTTCGTGCGGGATGCGGTGTCGTCGAGGTAGCCGTCGGGAACCAGCCCTTTCGCGGTCAATGCCTCTTCGAGCGCTCGCGTTCGTTCGGCGACGGACGCGGGCGTGACGGGATGACGAGGATCGCTCATGACGCCCGCTCCAGGTAGCTCTCGCACAGATCGACGATCACGGTCGCGCGGCTCCCCGCGTCCTCCCACAGGGCCGTGGCCGGAAATTCGACGTGATACGCATGTTCCTTGTGTGCTCGCAGGCCGTGGCCGGCGGCATCGGGGAAGAGGAAGCGTGGCGCGACCCGGAGCACGACGCCGCGCTTCCCGCGCACGTAGCGCGGAGCGCGCGTGTGACCGCGCGGATGGACCTCGCGGACGACCACGGCGTCGCCGACGGCGAAGCGCGGGCGCTCCGAGTCCGGCGCGGCGCCCGTCCGTCCGGCCGCCGCGGGCCGCGAGAGCGGAAACGGTCCGCCCGCACGGGTCTCCAGCTCGTCGCGCGCGACGACGCCCTTCTCGACCAGGAGCGTGGCGACGCCCGTGAGCCACCGCTCGTAGTACGACGCCGCGAGGTAGTGCGCGGGATCCATGCGCTCGACGGCGTGCCGGTACTCGTGCACGTTGTACGCGCGCAGGACGCTGATGCCGAGGAAGTTCAGCGCGAACGCGCGCGCTTCCCAGGGCTCGTGGAACACCGGCTCGTTGCGCTCGACCTCGACGGCGCCGAAGCCGCCCATGCCACCGAGATCGTGGATGCCGTCCATGCGGCGCCACCCTAGCGCGGCAGCTCGATCCGAAACAGGGGGAGCATGCGGCCCGGAATGCGCGCTGAGCGCCTCGGCCTCCTCGCGGGAGCCGCTCGGATCAGGCGCGGGAGAGCAGCTTCACCGAGACGAGCGCCGGATTCTCGGGACCCCACAGCGCCGGCGTCTCGAAGACCGGCTCGAAGCCGAGCGCGAGATAGAAGGCCCGCGTGCGCGCGTAGAAGGGATCGGGATGCGAAGGCGCGAGGGTCTTCACGTGGAGCACCGTGAAGCCTCGCGCGCGCAGCCAGCCCTCGCAATGCAGGACGAGCGCGCGACCGATGCCGCAGCGATGCTGGTCCGGACGGACGGCCAAGACCTCGAGCTCGGCCGAGCGCTCGAAGTGCGAGCGGAGGCTCGCGAAGCCGGCGACGTCGCCGTCGCGCAGGGCAACGAACGCGGGAAGCTCGCGCAAACCTTGGAGATAGGCGGCGTTCGACTCCGGGATGCCGAACCAGTCGGGCAGCGCTCCGAGGATCACCGTGCAGGCGGCGTGATGGCGCTCCTCGAACGGAACGATCGAAACCGCTCCCGCCACCTCAGGCGCCTTCGTCCGCGCCCGTGGCGCGCACTCCGCGAACCGCCGCGCCGCAGGCGAGGATGCCGAGCGCCGTGCGCCCCCAGTGCCACGAGGCCCATCGTGCGAGCTCCGAGCCGACGCGCTCCGGCTCGATCGTGCCGGCGGCGAACGAGGCGTTCGCCTCCTGGAAGTAGATCGGGAACGCCGAGAGGATCGCGACCGCCAGCACGGTCGACGCGACGAACCAGGCCCCTGCCGGGCGCCCTCGAACGAGATGCAGCGCGCTCGCCCCGAGGGCGAGCCCCGCACCGGCGATCTCGAGGGGACCAAAGAAATCGAAGAGACGCGTCGCGTTCGACGCGTACCATTGCAGGAAGGACCCAGGCGGAAGGGAACGCCACCACGGGACGAGCACGGCGCCCTCGGCGAGCATGGCGCCCGCGGAGAGCCCGAGCACGACCGCCGTCACCTCGCCGAGGCTCGTCGCGACCGAGTCGAGGACCGTCTTCGGCTTCGCCATGGGCGACCTCTATCACGTCGCCGCGCGATCGTTGATGGCTCAGCTCCCGCGCGACGCGGTCACCATCCGCCGCGCGACGAAGCGCCGTGCCAGCGCGACCCCGAGCGCCGCGACGGCGGCGCCGAGGAGCCACATCTCGACGCGACGAACGTTCCCGAGCAGCGCGGCAGCGCTCTGGCTGAAGGCGTAGCCGAGCGACGCGAACACGATGGCGTAGAGCACGCACCCGACGACGTCGAAGGCCAGGAACCGGCCGTAGGGCAGCCCGCGCACGCCCCAGAACACCATCGACGCCGCGCGCGTCCCGTAAACGAAGCGGGACGCCACGACCTCGCGCGGCCCGAGCCACGTCGCGAGCCGCTCGACGGTGGGCTCGGCACGCCGATAGAGCGCCGTGCCGCGTATCGCGGCCGCGCCGCGGCGACCCACGGCGTACAGGGTCGAGTCGCCGGCCATGCCGCCGAGCGCGCCGGCAGCGATCGCGGTCGAGAGATCGAAGTATCCCAGGTGTGCGACCACGCCCGCCAGGATGAGCGTCACCTCGCCCTCGACCGCGACCCCGATGAACACGGCGAGGGCGCCGTATCGCGTCAGGAGCCCTTCGAGCATCGCGGTGGCAGATCGAGGAAGGTCCGCACGGCGTCCTCAGCTTCCGTCCGCCGCACGAGCGTCGGGGGCGCGATCCGGTCGCGCAGGTCCGCGTAGAGCGCGACGGTCGCCGCGAGCGCGCGCCGGCACGACGCCGGGTCGTGCGAGGGAACCGTCGCGCGCAGCTCGCCGGCGCGATCGGGCGCGCTCTCTTCCACCCGTCGGACACCGTTCGGCTGCGCGCCCGCCTCGGACAAGGCGAGCGGTCCTAGGACGTGCGCGCGCACGAAGCCGAGTCCGTCGATCACTTCGAAGAGCTCGCCGCGCGCGATCTTCACCCCGAGGTAGTGCATCCACGGCCACAACCGGTCCTCGATCCACTGGAGACCTGGCGACGGATACACGGCCCTGGTCTCCGAGAGCGCGGCCTGCAGCTCGCCGGTGCGATCCCAGAGGATCGTCGGATCCTCGACTCGGTGCCGAAGCTCGTCGGTGGACACGAACTTCAGATCGACGTGCAGCAGCGGGGACCCGTAGAGGCAGACGAGCAGGCGCAGCTCGCCGACGTGGTCGCCCGGGAACGCGACCAGCAGCGTTCCCAGCCGTCGTGCGAGGTCCTGCCCGCCCGCGAGGACGCCGGCGGCCGTCTCGGCGCGGGACACGACCACGAGGTCGAGATCGGAGTGCTCGTCGAGCACCCCGCGGATGAAGGACCCGCCTGCCGCCACACCCACGAGACGCGTGTCGGCGCGCAGCACCGCGAGCGCGCGCTCGAGGAAGGCGCGGTGCGGCGGCGGCATCGCCGCCCATTCCCGCGGCGGGAGAACGAACTCGCTCATGTCCGCCGGCGCAGGGCCGCCGGGAGCTCGAAGTGGCCGTCGGCCCCGGGCTGTAGCGCGTGCACCGCCACCACGACCGACATCGGAAGGTGGCCGTAGACGTGCGGGAAGAGCTCGCGCCCGCCGTCCAGGTTCTCGTCGACGACCCGGCACGGGACACGCTCACGGTCGATCTCGAGCAGCACGAGGTCGTCGCACCCGCGATAGAACGCGTTCGCGACGGCTGCCACCTGCTCCGCGCGCGAGCAGTGGATGAACCCGTCGGCGGAGAACGCCTGCGGCACGTACTCGCCCGAGCGGGCCGCGGCTTCGGCCTCCGGGGCGGAGGTGATGTGATGGATGCGCGCCATCCGACGCGGGCTCAGCGCTTGCCGCTGTAGGCGTCCCAGACCATGCCGGCGTCCGGCGCACCCTCGTCGAGCAGGCGCTCCGGGCTCTGCTTGTCGATGTGACCCAGAAGCCCGTTGTACACACCGTAGCCGACGAGCTGACGCAGGCGCGGCGAGAAGCCGCGCGCGACTTGGCGCGCGATGCCGAGCTGCTGGTTCTCCTGCTGCCGGATGAAACCGGCGCAGTAGTTCATGGCGATGCCGACGCGCCGGCGCGGCGAGTGGTTCGCGCCGCCGCCGTGCCAGAGGCTGCCGTGCCACACGAGCACGCTGCCCGCCGGCATCGCGGCCGGGATGCTGTCGTAGGGCTGGAGGTAGATGGGCGAGTGGTCGCGGAGGTGCGATCCCGGGATGACGCGCGTCGCGCCGTTCTCCTCGGTGAAATCGGTGAGCGCCCACATGGTGTTGCAGACGGTGGGTACGTGCGGCTTCGGGATCGGGATCAGCTGGTCGTCGGCGTGGATCGGCTGCGCGCGCTCGCCGGGATCGATGCTGATCGAGGAGAGGGACGACACGAGGCAGCCTGGATCGAGGACGCGCTCGACGAGCGGCAGCACCGCGGGGTGTACGGGGACCTGCTCGAAGAGCCTCCCGTGCACGAGGAGGTTGTAGATGCGCACCGTGTGGTGTCCCTCGAACGAGTTCTTCGCGGGCGCGATCTCGTAGTCGTGCTCGAGACGTTCGAGCTCGGCGAGGAGCGCGCACCGGAGCGCGGGCTCGATCGCGTCCTCGAGGATAGTGTAGCCGTCGCGGGCGATGCGCTCGGCGTGCGCGTCGAAGTCAGGCATGGCGTGCTATGCCCCTGGAATGTGGACGAATTCGAGCTTCAGGCCGTCAGGGTCGGCGAAGAAGACGGCGTAGTAGCCGGGCACGTACTCGGGGTATTCGCGCGGCGGGTCGAGGATCGTGACGCCGCGCGCGACGAGGGCGGCCGCCAGGGCGTCGACCTCGGTCCGGCTCGCTGCCGCGAACGCGATCTCGCACAGGCCGACGCGATCCTTGTTGAACGCGTCGCCGGTGAAGCGTTCGTCCTGCTGCTTCAGCCAGAAGCTGCCTGCCGGGCTCAAGTACCCGGCCGAACCCGCGTCGCCGAAGTCCCACGAGCCCTCGTACCCGAGCTGCGGCATGAGCCAGGCGTAGAAGTCGCGCGAGCGCGCGAGGTGCCGGACGTTGATGAACACGTGGTGCACCCGCCCCGGACCGGACGCGACCGTGGCGGTCGGCGGACAGCCGCAACCCGAGGGCTCCATGGCGCCTCCATAGCGCCGCCCCGCGGGTGACGCCATCCGCCTCGAGGCAAAGGCGGGGTCCGAGAACCGCCAGACGTTCCCGGCCGCTCGTGCCATGACGGCAGCCATGACGAAGCTCCTCAACATCCCGATCTCGCCCTTCGGCCTCAAGGTGAAGATGGCCATGCTGGAGAAGGGCATCCCGTTCGAGACTCGCGAGCCCGACCTCGAGGCCGCGCCGGCCGGGTGCGACGCCGAACTCAACGCCGACACGTCGCCGCGCCTCGAGATCCCGCTCCTGATCGACGGCAACGTGCGCGTGTTCGACTCGAAGGTGATCCTCGAGTACCTCGAGGAACGCTGGCCGACCCGGCCGATGCTGCCCGCAACGCCTGCGGAGCGCGCGCGCGTGCGCATGCTGGAGGAAATCTGTGGGACCACGTACGAGGCCGTCGTCTGGGGCATCTACGAGATCACGACGATGGGCCGCGTCGGGGGACGCCGGCAGGAGGCGCTGCTCGCGCGCGGGCGGGAGCAGGTCCACGGGCTGAACGCCTGGCTCGAGCGGCAGCTCGAGGGCCGTGCGTGGTTCAACGGCGATGCCTTCGGGTGGGGCGACTGCAGCGCCTTCCCGCACGTGCACGCGGCGGACCTGCTCGGGTGTCCGCCGGCGCCCGGGCGGCTCGTCACGTGGCTCGCGACCGCGCGCGAACGCCCGTCGGCGCGGCAGCTCGACCGCGAATTCACCGAGTGGCTTCAGTCGACTCCGATCAACCGCCCGACGGACACGAGCGGCACGTGGAAGCGCCTGTACAAGGCGCATCGCCTCGAGTGGATGATCCGCTCGGGCGGGCTCGACGTCGTCTCGGACGGGATCGCGAACGAGAACATCCGGTTCTCGCGCGAGATCTGCTGAGGCGCGGTCGTGGCGTCAGGCCGCGGTCACGGCAGGAGCGCAACACATGTCGCGATGCTGGTGCCACTCGTGCTCGATGCCACGCATGAGGAGCGCGCAGTCGAACGTCGCCGATCCCGTGGGAAAGCGAGCCCGATCGTCGAAGAAGGAGGACGCAACCTGCTCGACGGCGAGCGGCTCGACGCGCCAGCCCTCGCAGCGGAGCTCGAGGCCCTGGTACGTCGCCGGGACGGCGGTCGGCGAATAGCCCAGCGAGCCGCCCTCGAAGAATCGCGAAGCTTCGGCGACGGACCCGAAGATCGACCCGCGGGGCAGGTCGGCCGCCAGCCGGGTCACGACCGAGAGGTGCGCGGTGCCGTCGTCGCTCCGCATCGAGAGGGCGAATCGCTCGGCCGTCTCCGACACCTCGAAGCGGGCGTGGTGGTGGATGCCGGGGAAGAGCCGCCCGCCGAAGGCCGCGTTCAGACGCGAGGTGGTGTCACGCCTCGGGATGTAGACGCCCTCCCGCACGTCGCCGTCGGCCGCCGTCCATTCGACGGCGATGCGATGCGCCGCGTTCTCGGAGCCGACACCGAGCCACGCGGGGAGGCCCACGGGTCGGATCGCGCGCAGGCGGATGAGGCAGATGCCGGCCACGCCGTGGGCCGCGAATACCTTCGGGCGAAACGGAGCCGGCAGAAGCGTCGCCAGCACGGCCGGGTCGACCCGGAAGTTCACGAGCATCCGGCGGTCGATCACGCCGCGAATCGCAGGCAGCATCATGCAGGGTCGCCCACGACGTCCGTGACCACGTCCTCCGGAAAGCCGCGGCTCGCGAGAAGTCGCCACGCCTTGGCTCCCTTCGCGCGCTCGCGGGCGAGGACGCGCCGCGCCCAGACGGCCTCGGGCTCGCCGTCGAGCGAGGCCTCGACGGCGGCGTCGACCAGCGCTCCGCCGAGCCCGCGCCCCGCGAGGTCGGCTGCGATCTTGAGGCTGCCGGCGCCGCGGGCGCGTAGCGCCCGCGCGCGCTCGTGCGCCAGGCGCTCGTCGCCGACGTAGCCGAGCTCGCGACAGCGCTCGACCGTCCGCGCTGCGGTGGCCTTCTGATAGCCGCGCGCCACGAGCCGGGCCTCGAGCTCGGCCTCGGTGCGTGGCGCGCGTGCGAGCAGACGCGCCGCGACGTCGAGCGGGGTCGGCGTCGGGCGCGGTGTCGACGACCTAGAAGCGGTCGACCTTGATCGGCCCGTCGGCGTCACCTTCGTCATTCTTGTCGAAGTCGTCCCACCGCGAGTCGCTCGACGAGTTGATGCCGCGCGCCTTCAGGGCGAAGTCGTCGTGGTTCGTCGACTGCGCGAGCGCCTCTTCGAAGGTGATGTAGCCCTCGCGCCACAGGCTCATCAAGGACTGGTCGAAGGTCTGCATGCCGTAGGCGCTGTAGCCGCGGGCGATGACGTCGCGCAGCTCGCGCGTCCGTTCGGGCTGCTGGATGCACTCCTTCACGAGGGCCGTCGACACCATGACCTCGGTCGCCGGCACCATGCCGGTGCCGTTCGACCGCGGCACGAGACGCTGGCTGATGACGCCCTTCAAGATGCTGGCCAGAATGAGGCGGGCCTGCGGCCGCGCGTGCTCGGGGAAGGCGGCGATCACGCGGGTGATCGTCTCGGTGGCGTCGAGGGTGTGCACCGTCGACATCACCAGGTGACCGGTCTCGGCGGCGAGGATCGCCGTCTCGATCGTCTCGATGTCGCGCATCTCGCCGACCAGGATGACGTCGGGGTCCTGACGGAGAGCGCCCTTCAGGCCGGCAGCGAAGGTCATGCAGTCGACGCCGATCTCGCGCTGCGTGATGATCGACTGCTCGTCGCTGTGAAGGTACTCGATGGGGTCTTCGATCGTGATCACGTGACGCGCCGCGGTCCGGTTGATCTGGTCGATCATGGCGGCGAGCGTCGTCGACTTGCCGCTACCCGTGGTACCCGTCACCAGGACGAGCCCGCGCCGCTCCTGCGCGATGCGCTCGATGACGGGCGGCAGGCTGAGCTCGCGGATGTGCCGCACGCGCGGCGGAATGAGGCGCAGCGCGGCTTGCAGCTCGCCGCGCTGGTAGAAGACGTTCACACGGAACCGCCCGTATTCCGGGTGGCCGTACCCCAGGTCGACCTGGAGCTGCTTGGCGAGCTTCTCCCGATGGTAGTCGGTGAGCAGCTCGCCCGTGAGCGCAGCCATCGCCTCGCGGTCGAGGTTTGGATAGCCCTCGGCCGGCAGCAACGTGCCGTGTACCCGAAGAATCGGCGGAATGCCGAACTTCAGGTGGATGTCGGATGCCCCGTGATTTACTCCCTCGGCGAGGATTGCATGCAGATCCACGTCCCTCTATTCCTTCCCGCCCCTCCCTCGCCGAGCGACGTCTGCCGCTCGTCCACCCTCTGCACTGCCATTGTCACCCGACGCTGCCGGCACAGTGGCCGCGTCGGCCCTCAATCCGTGTTTCTCGCGAACCTTGGCCTCGATCTTGGCCGCGACGTCGCGATGCTCGCGCAGGAAGTCGCGCGCGTTCTCGCGGCCCTGCCCGATGCGCTCGCCGTCGTACGCGTACCACGCGCCCGACTTCTCGATGATGCCTTCTTCGGCGCCGATGTCGATCAGCTCCCCTTCCTTGGAGATGCCGACCCCGTACAGGATGTCGAACTCGACCTCGCGGAACGGCGGCGCGACCTTGTTCTTCACCACCTTCACCTTGGTGCGGCTGCCGATCACATCCTCGCCGTGCTTGAGCGCGCCGATGCGGCGGATGTCGAGCCGCACCGAGGCGTAGAACTTGAGCGCGTTGCCGCCCGTGGTGGTTTCGGGGTTTCCGAACATGACGCCGATCTTCATTCTGATCTGGTTGATGAAGACGACGATCGTGCGCGACTTGGCGATGGTGCCCGTCAGCTTGCGCAGCGCCTGCGACATGAGGCGCGCCTGCAGGCCCATCTGCGGGTCGCCCATGTCGCCCTCGATCTCGGCGCGCGGCACGAGGGCCGCGACGGAGTCGATGACGAGGACGTCGATCGCGCCCGAACGCACGAGCGTGTCGGCGATTTCGAGCGCCTGCTCGCCGTGGTCGGGCTGTGAGATGAGCAGCTCCTCGGCGTTGACGCCGAGCTTCTTGGCGTAGCCGAGATCGAGCGCGTGCTCGGCGTCGATGAAGGCGCAGATGCCGCCGCGCTTCTGTCCCTCTGCGACGAGCTGGAGCGCGAGCGTGGTCTTGCCCGACGACTCCGGTCCGTAGATCTCGACCACGCGGCCGCGCGGCATGCCGCCGATGCCGAGCGCGATGTCGAGGCCGAGCGAGCCGGTGGGCAGCGCCGGTATGTCGGCGACCTGGCCGCCCTCCCCCAGCTTCATGATGGCGCCCTTGCCGAACTGCTTCTCGATCTGGCTGAGCGCGAGATCGATCGCCCGCTCGCGATTCACGTCGATACCCATGTCAGGTCCCTCCCCCGCACGCGGCACTTGCTATGTGATGTATGGCCCACTGTAGCGGGGCCCGGGCCGAGTCTCCAGCACCCCGCGATGCCTCTTTTCATGTATCGTCGAGGGGCGCCGGGTCCCGACCCCGCGACATACCCTGCGTCGTCAGCCTGGGCGTCCGCATCCTTGTGACTTGCGGTCCTGTCCGTAGCCTCGATCTTGGAGGCTTGGATGCGTGGCGCGCTGACGATGGGGATGCTCGGAGCACTGTGCTCCGTCCTGATCGTGGGCCACGCCCATGGAGCGCTGACGACGCGCGCCCAATGCGTCGCGGCCTGCGCGACGTCGATCACCGAGTGCGCGGGCAGCTGCGGGGCTCTCATCGACCTCGGGGCGACCTGCCCGCGAGCCAGCGTGAAGCGCTGCCGGCGTGCGATCATCAAACGCTGCCGGCACCAGGGGATCGCGAGCTGCATGGCCGCCACGTCGACGACCACCACGACCCCGTCGACCACGTCGCTGAGCGTGACCTCGACGACGCACTCCACGACCACCACCACGACCCCGACGGGCCAGAGCTGCGCGATGCCGCGGGCGCTCTCGATCGGAACCACCGCCTCCGGGGACACGACCACCGGGAGCGACCATGGGCCCGGCGTCGGCTGCATGCAGAACGCCCAGGCGCCGGACCTGGTCTACGTGGTCACGCCCCCCACCGCCGGCACCCTCACCCTGTCGCTCACCAGCGACTGGGACGGGGGGATCTACGTCCGCACGACCTGCGACGACCCGCAGACCGAGCTCGCGTGCCAAGACGTGCTCGGCGAGAACGCGACCGAGGTGCTGCAGCTTCCCGTCACCGGTGGCACGACCTACTACGTCTGGGTCGACGGGTACACGACTGAATCGTACGGCTCGTACACGCTCGACAGCGATCTCCAGTAGCGCCGGCCGGGTCGCTCGCTCACCGCGCTTCGGCGCGCAGCGGCGGCACGATGCCGATCGCGGAGAGCGGAACGCTCAACGCGGGCACCCAGATATCGGGTTCGGGCTCCGGCCGGCACCACGTCCCCCCGGGAAGCAGGAAGCTGGTCCCTCCGGAGCTGAAGGCGGTATGGACAGAACCCATCGTGGCCGCCTGGCCGCTTCCGTCAGCCGGCCAGTAGACGACGTCTCCGAGGACCTCGGCCCTCACAACGAACGCGGGTCCGGTGCGACGGATGAACGCATCACCCGAGCAGTCGGACGAGGCGTGGAACACCAGACCGTCGAGCGACCCCTGCCGGGTGACGAGGACCCGCCGGGGGCCTCCGAGCAGCGGATGCGTGAGCAGCACGTTGTCGTTCGAGGGGCCAAAGAGACGCAGCAACGCCACCTCCGTGCCGGCGGCATCGACGACCCGGAGCGGCGAACGGCCGGGCGCGCCCGCCGGACCCATCGGGCCGTCGGAGCCGGGCTGGCCGATGCCCACGACGTCGAGCGGGCGCTCGCGCTTGCGACAGCGCTCGCGCGCCATGATCTGCCCCGAGCGCGCGGTGCACAGGACCGTGGCGCTCACGACCTCGGCGGCGAGTACCACGGCGAGCAGGATCAGGAGGGATCGAACCACGGGCTCACCGGAGTGCCGCCGAGAACGGCGGGGTGAAGGGGATGTCGGCGATGGCAAAGCGACGCGCCGGACTCCGCATCGCGATCATTTGAGGCAGTCCTCCCTCGCAGCAGGTGCCACGATCGGTGGGGGTGAGCGCGCCGCAGAGGCCGGCGGTTCGCGGGTGCTCGATCGACCGGACGGCGACGTCTCGCGGCGGTCCGACCGGATAGGACACCGTACTGCCGATGACCAGCGTGTAAACGAGGAACGTGCCCTGGGATTGGTCGAAGATGAACGGCTCGCCGGTACAGTCGGTCGACTCGTAGAAGAGCTGCGTCCCGAGGTTGTCCCCGAAGCGGGCGCTGTCCGAGATGCCGGCGGGTTCGATCTCGACCAGCACCGGAGCCGTCTCGCCCGCTGGCGTAACCGCCAGGAGCGCACCGCCGAGGATTTCCGCGAGCGGCCCCACCTCACGACCGTTCGCGTCGGTGATGCGAATCGGCAGGCTGCCCGCAGCGCCGGCCGGTCCGGACACACCCGACATCCCCTGCGGCCCTCCCACGCCGAGCTGCCCGGGATCGACGTGCGCCTCCTTCCTTCGGCATGCCTCGCGGGCGAAGATCTTCCCCGACGGCTTCCGACAGAGGACCCGTGCGTCGGCGGACGGTCCGCCGACGACCATCCCGACGAGAACGGCTGCGACGAGTGCTCCCCGGCCGCGCGTCATCGCAGCACCATCCGGAACGGCGGCTCGAAACCCAGGGCCGAGAGACCGACGCGTGCGGCCGGGAAGGTATCGGTGAGCGTCATGGGGAAGTTGGTGCAGCACGTACCGCGAGGTGTGGATGGTACCTCGCCGGGGTCGCACTCCTGCTCGAAGGAGGCCGCGGTGAACGAGCCGAACGATCCGGTCTCGTAGAACGCGACCGGTCCCATGAGCACCGCGGTCGGAACGAGGCCGGCGATCGCCGAGGATGCCCTCAGGGCTGCGGCTCCGGTGCAGCCGGCGAGCTCGTGATAGAGGCGGTCGTTGCTCCGGTCATCGAAGCCCTGCGGGCTCACGTCGAAGAGGACCGGCCGCTCGAGCGCAGGGTGCTCGAGAAGCACGAGCTGATTGGTGACACTCGCCACGACGCCGACGGCCACTCCCCGCGCGTCGAGCACCTCGAAGGGCACCAGGCCGTCGGGACCCGTGGTGCCGGTTGATCCGGGCTGTCCGGAAGGCCCGACCAGCCCGACCTCGCCCGGAGCGAGCACCGTCTCGCGGTCGCGGCAGGCCGTGCGCACGATCACTGCGCCCGATTTCCTCAGACAGAGCACGTCGGCATCGGCCGTCGCCGCGCTCCCCGCAGCGATGCAGGATACGCCGAGAAGGACCAGTCCGAGACGGCCTGTCCCACCCTTCATCTCGCGACGACAGAACCACGGACGAGGCTCGGCCCACAAGACCCTCCGCCGATGCGAGAACGCTCCCGTCGTCGCTCGCTACCCGTCCCCGCCGACGGGCGCGCCGCCGAGCGCGAGCCTCGCGAGCGGCTCGTAGACCGGCCCGCTCGAACGGAGATGGCTCCGGTACAGCACGATCTCCCCGACCGTCCAGTCTCCGAGCGCCTGCTGCCCGAACCCGGCCGCCTCGTCACGAAGCCGCCCGAAGCCGCGCGGCGAGCGCACCCGGCCGAGCGTCACGTGGCCGCCGAAGGGACGCGTCTCGAGGGGAAACCCGAGCGGCAGGACGGCGCGCTCGACGTCGGCGGCGAGGAGGCCGAGCTCGCGCAGGCCGCGCGCGACGCCGGCCCACATGGTCCGCGGCCGTGCCAGGTTTGGAAACGCCCCGACTCCGGCGAGGCCGATCCCGAACGGCGCGTGCGACGAGGCCACGGTCGCGATCGCGTCCCTCGCCTGCGGGACCTGCGCGTCGTCGGTCGAGCCGAGGAACTTGAGCGTCAGGTGCAGCGCCGCGGGATCGACCCACCGGACGTCCGCCCTCGGACCCGCGGCGCGCAAGGCCGCCTGCACCGCCGCGATCGCCGCGCGCGCCTCGTCGGCGAGGTCGACGGCGACGAAGCAACGCATCAGCGGCGACGGAACAGCGATGGATCCCAGGGCGGAAGGCCGAGCGCCGACCGCCGCACCATGTCGAGCGCCACCTGCGAGGCGAGGAGCTTCACCCAGTCGCGCGTGCCCCAGAGCTGGTGCGTCGCCGTCCGCACGCCGTCCTTCGAGGCGAGCCCGAAGCAGACGAGGCCGACGGGCTTCTCCTTGGTGCCGCCGTCGGGCCCCGCGACGCCCGTGGTCGACACGGCGAGGTCCGCACCGAACGCCCGGCGCGCACCGGCGGCCATCTCGCCCGCGGTCTCCTCGCTGACCGCACCGTGTACTTCGAGCGTCTCACGCCGCACGCCGAGGAGCGCCATCTTTGCCGTGTTCGCGTACGCCTCGACGCCGCCGAGGAAATACGCCGACGAGCCCGGGATGGACGTGACGCGGTGGCCGACGAGGCCGCCCGTGCACGACTCGGCGAGCGCGAGCTTGAGACCTCCGCGCCGGAGGGCGGTGCCGACCACCTCTTCCATCGACGTGGCCGCGCCCTCGCCGTAGCAGAACTGGCCGAGACGCTCGCGCATGCGCGACGCCACGCTTTCGAGCCGGCGCGCCGCTTCGTCGGGCGCGCCGCGTACGACCACGCGCAGCGACACCTCCGGAAAGCTGGCACGAAACGACACCCGCCCTTCGGCGGGATCGACCACGCCCGCGACCAGCTCGTCGAGGCCGGACTCCGAAATGCCGAACGTCTGGAAGACGTGCGCGAGATAGACGTCGCCGCCCTGCTGTGCGCGCAGCCAGGGGAGCACCGTCTCCTCGACCATCGGCTTCATCTCCCTCGGCACCCCGGGCAGCACGATGACGTGCTTGCCGCCCGCCGTCGCGCGGTATCCGGGCGCCGTGCCGAGCGCGTTCGGCACGATGACGGCGCCTTCGGGGATCAGGGCCTGCTTCAAGTTGTTCTGCGGCATCGCGACGCCGCGCGACGCGAAGAACCGGCGGATGCGATCGGCGGACGGCGCGTCCTCGACCAGCGCGCGCTCGAGCACGGCGGCCACGGTCTCGGTCGTGAGATCGTCCGCCGTGGGGCCGATGCCGCCGGTCGAGATCACGAGGTCGCCCTGCGCGAGCGCCTGCCGCCACGCCCACGCGAGGCGCTCCGGATAGTCGCCGACGGTGATGACCGTGACGAGGTCGATGCCGAGCTCGAACAGCTTGTCGGCGATCCATTGGGCGTTGGTGTCGGCGATGCGCCCGGTCGTGAGCTCGTCGCCGGTCGACAGGACGGCGGCACGCTTGATCACAGCACCTCCAGAAGCACGCGCGTGACGACGCCCGCATACACGCCGGCGACGACGTCGTCCCCGACGACGCCGAGGCCGCCATGCACACCGCGATCGATCGCGCCGGCGGGAAACGGCTTCACGACATCGAACACGCGGAACACGACGAAAGCGATCCCGGCGGCGAGCCAGGTCGCCGGCACGAAGAGCGCGGCGGCGGCGAGGCCGGCGACCTCGTCCACCACGATGCGCGAATGGTCGACCTGGCCGAAGATCGCCTCGGCGCGTCCCGCAACCCAGATCGCCACGACGACGATCACGAGCACGAGCCCAGCGGCGAGGCTCCACGATTCGGCGCGCAGGCCCGCGATCCACGGCACCAGGGGCAACGCAACGAGCGCGCCCACGGTTCCGGGCGCGACGGGCGCGTAGCCCGCGCCGCCGGCCGTCGCGAGCACGATCACGAGCGTACGCACGAGCGGTTGGTTACCACGCGCCGATGGTGTACGGAACCCGGATGCCATCGTTCGAGCGGGAACGAGCGGTCGCCGAAGCAGCGGCGCGCGAAGCGGGCGCCATCGTCAAGCGATACTACGAGAAGCCGATCGAGCAGGTCGCGAAGAGCGACAAGGGCGCCGGACGCGAGGAGAACTGGCTCACGCAGGCCGATTCGGAGTCGGACGAGCTCCTGAAGGAGCGCCTTCTCGGTGCCTTTCCCGACTACGGCTGGCTCTCCGAGGAGACCAGGGATTCGCCCGAGCGGCTCACGAAGGAGCGGGTGTGGATCGTCGACCCGCTCGACGGTACGCGCGAGTTCACGTTGCGCGTGCCGGAGTTCTGCGTGTGCGTGGCGCTGGTCGAGAACGGCAAGCCGGTGGTCGGCGTCGAGTACAACCCGGCGACCAACCGGATGTACTCGGCCGCCCGCGGCGCCGGCACGACCCTCAACGGCTCGCCGGCGCGCGTGAGCAAGCAGGCGCACGTCGCCCTGGCGCACGTGATGGCGAGCCGCTCCGAGGACAAGCGCGGCGAGTGGGAGCCCTTCAAGCCATACTGCCACGTCGAGCTCACTGGCAGCGTCGCCTACAAGCTCGCCGAGCTGTCGGTCGGCAATGGCGACGCCACCTTCACGCTCACGCCGAAGAACGAGTGGGACATCTGCGCCGGCACCATCCTGGTCGAGGAGGCCGGCGGCAAGGTGACCGGGCTCGACGGCGAGCCCCTCGTCTTCAATCGACGCTCGCCGCTGCGGCCGGGGATGATCGCGTCGAACGGCCTCCTGCACGACGGTCTCATGGCGTTGATCGAGGCGCACGGCAGCGAGGTCAAGAAGAAGTAGCGAAGGTCATGTCGTCGCGCGCGATCGCCCTCGAAGAGGACCCCGATCCGAAGGACCTCGCGCGACTGCAAGCGGAGATCGACGCCTTCAACTGCGCCACGACCGGCTTCGACGACGGCCGCCGCCTCGCGTGCTTCGTGCGCGACCAAGCCGGCGACATGCTGGCCGGCCTCTCCGGCTACACGTGGGGCGGCTACTGCCGGGTCGAATTCCTCTGGGTGACGGAGCGCCTGCGCCGAACGGGCATCGGGCGCGAGCTGATGGCGACGGCCGAGCGCGAGGCCCGTGCGCGCGGGTGCGCGCTCATCGTGCTCGACACGCACGACTTCCAGGCGCCCCGGTTCTACGAGACGCTCGGCTTCGTCGCCGTCGGACGGGCGGAGGGCTGCCCGCGGGGATCGGGGCAGACGTGGTACCGCAAGGCCCTCTGAGCGGCTAGCCGCCCGGGCGGAAGCCGATCGGCACGGTGAGCTGAGCACGTTCACCGTCCTGCCCATGGCGCGCTTCCGCTGGCCGCTGTACGGCGGCCAGGTCGTACCCTTCCTCACCGCCGGCGTCGGCTTCGCGCTGAAGGTCTACGTCCCGTGGCCGCCGTCAGGCGCCGCGCGCCTCGACCGACACCGGGAAGCCGTTCAGCCACGCCATGCCGGCGAGCGGCTCGATCGCGTGCTGATCGATGAGATCGTTGCAGTTGGGGCCGCGCCCGAGCTCCGCGACCACGCGCCGGTGGGTCTCGATGCCGTCGCTCCAGCCGTGCGGCAGGCTCACGACGCCGGGCATCAGCTCGTCGGAGAGGCGCACTTCGGCCTCGACCGCACCCACGCGGCTTCGCACGCGCGCCACTTCCCCGTCGGCGATGCCGAGCCGGGCGGCGTCGTCGGGATGCATGCGCAGGCGACGATCGCGATCGCCGCGCATGAGTTTCGGGACGTTGCGCAGCCAGCTGTTGTTCGAGCGGTTGTCGCGCCGCCCGATCAGGCGCAGCGGGAACTCGTGATCGGGTGCGAGCGCGGTCTCGCGCAGCAGGCGATCGGCTTCGCGTGCGATGTCGTCGCTGCGCAGCGCCACGCGCTTGTCGGCGGTGAGGAGCTTCTCGCGCAGGACGCCGGTCCGCAGCGCTCCGAGGCGCACGCCGTGCGGGTACGTGGCGAGTCGCGCGACGTTCCAGCCACGCGACCAGGGCAAGTACCAGTCGCCCATCGGCCCGGTGCGGATCATCCCGTCGATGATCCAGCGCGGCGAGAACTCCTTGCCCACGAGCCGGAGCGCCTGCCGCAGCCAGTGCGCCGCCGGGTTCGCGAGGTAGGTGAGCCCCATCGCGTCGCCGAGCAGCGTGAAGATCTCCCATTCCTCCTTGGCCTCGCCGAGCTTCGGGATCATCGCCTCGGTCCACTGGGAGTACGGCTCGGTGAGGAGGTTCACGTGGAAGACGGGAAAGTCCTCGCGCTCGAGCGACGTGGCGGCGGGGAGGAAGTAGTCGGCGAGCGCGGCCGTCTCGCTCATGTAGACGTCGATCACGACGGTGCACTCGAGCTGCTTCATCGCGGACGCGAGTGCGCTGCCGTTCGCGATCGAGACGACGGGGTTGCCGGCCGTGACGACGAGCGCGCGAATCTGCCCGTCGCCAGGCGTCGTGATCTCGTCGGCGAGCACGCCCGCCGGCAGCTCCCCGAGGACGCCGGGCAGATCGCGGACGCGGCTTCGATGCTCGCCGTAGCCGTCGAGCCCGAGCTGGCGCACGGTGGCGGCGAGGTCGACGAGCCCATCCGAGAAGACCGCGCCGCCCGGGCGATCGAGGTTGCCCGTGACGACGTTGAGAACGTCGAGCGCCCAGGCCTGCAGCGTACCGAAAGGACCGCACACTGCGCGGCCGAAGGCGCAGGCTCCGTCAGCGGCCGCGAACTCGCCCGCGAGGCGGCGGATCGTCTCGGCGTCGATTCCCGTCTCGGCAGCCGCCCGCTCGAGCGTGAAGGGCGCCACCACATCGCGGAGCCACTCGACGCCGGTTGCGTGCGCCGCGAGGAAGGTACGGTCCTCGCGTCCCTCGTCCAGGATCGTGCGCACCATGGCGAGCAGCATGAACGTGTCCGTCCCCGGCCGGATGAAGTGATGCTCGGCGGCGATGCGCGCCGTCTCGGTGCGGCGCGGATCGATGACGACGACCCTGCCGCCGCGCTCGGCGACCGCCCGCAGGCGCGCCTTCGCGTCGACCATGTGGACGAGCGTGCCCTGTGAGATGAGCGGGTTCGTTCCGACGACGAGGAGGTAGCGCGCGCGATCGACGTCGGGCACCGGCTGGCGGAAGCTCGCGCCGTACAGGAAGCGGGCGGCGAGGAAATCGGCCAGGTTGTCCTGCGAGCCCGCGCCGTAGGAGTTGCGGCTGCCGATCGCCTTGATCCAGTTGGCGGAGTAGATGCGGTGCGCGTACGCGTAGCCCGACGGATTGCCGGTGTAGAGGGCGATCGCGTGCGGGCCGTGGGCGGCACGCAGCGCGTCGAGCTTGGCTCCTATCTCGCCGATCGCTTGCTCCCACGAGATGCGCTCCCATCCGGCGGCGGTCCGCTTCATCGGGTGCAGGATGCGATCGGGATCGTGCGTCACCTCGTGCGACGCGAGCCCCTTCGGGCAGGAGTAGCCGCGCGAGACGACGTGGTCGGGATCGGGACGCAGCTTCGTCACCCGCCCATCGTCGATCGTCGCGATGAGCCCACAGGTGACCTCGCAGATTCGGCAGTAGGTCGTCTTCTCCTGGACCATGCGCCCTCCCGGGGGTGGCCGGTTGCAGCTTGCGTGCCCGCCGCCCTGCCCTACACGATCGGCATTCTGAGGCCAGCCCCGTCGCGACGGCGCCACGGGTGTGGCCTCGATGCTACACCGGGCGGAGCCCGCGCCGTCGCAGCAGGGCCGCGCCGCGCGCCGGGAAGTCGGTCATGAGCCCGTCGACGCCGAGGTCGAGCAGCCGCGCCATCTCGGCTTCCTCGTTGATGGTCCACACGTGGACCTCGAGTCCGAATCGGTGCGCCGTAGCGACCGAGTCCGCGGTCACGATGGGCGTCCCCTCGTGGTCCGGCGGCACCTGTAGCGCCTTCGCGGCCGGCCGGTAGTCGGCGAGCCGTCCGTCACGCAGCCGGAAGATGAAGTCCGCGACGTCGGCGGTCGACGCGCCCGTCACGACGTCCGGTGCGACGGCACGGATGCTCCCCATGATGTCGTGGTGCTCGGCCGCGAGCAGCGTCCGCTCGCGGGCGTCGTGGCGGTCGAGGACGGCGAGCACGGCGTCGGCGATCGGCGGATCACCCTGCTTCACCTCGATGTTGAGCGGAACGTCCGGATGCGCGGCGAGGAGGTCCTCCAGGGTCGGAACGCGGATACCCTGCCCGCGGTACGGATGGCTGCCGTCGGGTGCGCGAAAGCGGAAACCGGCGTCGAGGCGCTGGAGCTCCGCGAGCCCGATCGCGCGCACCGGGCCTGCGCCGTTGGTCGTCCGCTCGAGCGTCGCGTCGTGCAGCACGACGACGTGGCCGTCGGCGGTCGCATGCACGTCGAGCTCCAGGCGATCGGCGCCGGCCGCGAGCCCGGCCGAAAAGGCGACCAGCGTGTTTTCGGGATGCGTTCCGGAGGCGCCGCGATGCGCGAACAAGCGCGGCCGCGGTCCGTCCAGGTAGCGCGTCGTCTACTCCGCTGCCTGGAAGAGCGTGGTCGAGAGCGACAAGCTCGTCGGCTCCATGTTGCCCGGAATCGACGCGAGCTGCTTCACGGCTTCCTTCTTCGTGCGGTCGAACTGCCGTGCCAGCGGCGCGGCGATCGAGGGCTCGCGATCGCACGTGAACTCGAGTGGATCGGTGTGCTCGCCCTGGCGCGTGAGCTCGTAGTGGAGGTGCGGGCCCGTCGAGAGACCCGTCGATCCGACGTACCCGATCACCTGCCCGCGCTCGATCGTCGCACCCGGCACCACCGCCGGCGCGATCTGTGAGAGATGGCCGTAGGTCGACGCGATCCCGCTGTCATGGTCGATCCGCACGGCGCGTCCGAGACCGCTCTCCCAGCCGGCGGCAGCGACCGTCCCGTTCGCCGCTGCGCGAACGGGCGTGCCGTACGGAGCGGCAAAGTCGACGCCCCAGTGCGGCCGCCACCGACGGCGGACCGGGTGGAAGCGCTCGAGCGAGAACTCCGAGCTGATCTCGGTGAACTCGACCGGGTAGCGCAGGAACTTGCGCGAGATGGCCTCGCCGGACGGGCGGTAGTAGGCCCCCTCGCCGTCGTCGTTCTCGAACAGGAGAGCCGTCTGCCGCTTGCCGCGGATCACGAGCTCGGCGGCCAGCACCTTGCCGGCCTGCGGCTGGCTCATGCCGACCTGCCAGATGTTCTCGTAGATTACCCGGAACTGGTCGCCGGGCTGGAGCCCGGCCTCGACGTCGACGTCCCAGCCGAAGATGTCCGCGATGTCGGCGGCAATGCGGGCGGGCACGCCGGCGGCGACCGTGTCCTCGCGCAGCCCCCGCTCGATGCTGCCCGCGATCCCCTTGACCTCGACGAAGTAGGGCAGGTTTTCCAGCCGCGCCTGGATACCGTCGCTGCAGGCCTCGACCACGAAGAGGCTCTTGGAGTCCACCTCGTAGCGGATCGACTCGAGCTCCCGGGTTTCGCGGTCGAAGCGGAGCGTGAGCCCGTGCCGGGGACGGATCTTCGAGAGATCGAACGCGCCGACGGCGGCGGAGAGCCATTCCCGGGCGTACGTGATGCCGACACCCCGCGCGGCCAGGATGTTCTCGAGGGTGTCCCCCTTACGGATGTGGATGTGCTCGTCGACGCTCCCCCGCACCCCCGGGGTTCCAGCGTATCTCAGACGGTGTTTCGAGCGCGCGGCCCGCTTGGTTCCCCCACTGTGCTTGGTGGGCGGCGTGCCGGGCGTCCGGACCACTTTTGCGACGCGTCGATGACCCGTGCGGGTAGATCGCTTGGTGGTTTTCGCACTGAGGATACTCGGAAGGACCAGCGCCCCCATGATGACGAGGGCCAGCACCTTTCCGACCAGGTTTCGGCCTCTCGACACTCGTCGGTCCTCCGATCCAGGCCGCGCTGCGGAACGCGACACAAAAGCTGTTTGGGGCGGGCGAACCCTGCCAAAGGCCCTAGCGGATGTCAATGCAGTCCCCCGGATTTTTCTTTGGGATTGCGGGGTTCGGGTCTCGATGTTAGAGCGCGGCCGATGCGCATCGCGGCGCTCGACGTCGGCGACGCGCGCATCGGGGTCGCGATATGTGATGAGCTCGGGATCACGACTCGCGGTGTGGGAGTCGTGCGGCGCGTAGGCGGGGTTCGGGACTTCGAGGCGATCGCGCGACTCCTCGCCCCTTTCGCACCCGAGCGCATCGTCGTCGGACTGCCGCTCAACATGGACGGCAGCGAGGGCCCGCAGGCGGCGAAGGTGCGGCGCTTCGCGACCCGCCTCTCGGAGCACCTGGGCCTTCCGGCCGACCTCTGGGACGAACGCCTCACGACCGTGGAGGCCGAGGACCTGCTGCGCGAGGCGGGGGTCAAGCGCAAGGATCGGCACTCGCTCGTCGACCAGGTGGCTGCCGCGGGCATCCTACGGTCGTATCTGGCGGGACGGCGACTGTGAAGCGTCGCGTCATTACCCTGGGAGTCTACGCACTTATCGCCGTGATGGGGCTCGGAGCCGCAGCCGTCGTCCTGCTCCATCGCTCGGGTCCTCCAGTGAACGCGCCGATCGTGGTGACGGTCGAGGAAGGGCAGCGCTTCGCGCAGGTCGCCGACGAGCTCGGGGCCCTGGGTGTCCTTCGGTTCCCGAAGCTCCTCACCCTATGGGCGCGCGCGACCGGGCAGGATCGGGACGTCCGGTGGGGAGAGTTCCTCCTCACGACGCCGCTCTCGCCGCTCGAGCTCCTGGCACGCGTGACCTCGCGCCCCGACCCGCTCCATCCGGTGACGATCGCGGAAGGGCTGACCGTGCGCGAGGTCGTCGGCACGCTCGCCGGCGCCGGCTTCGGCGCCGAGGAGAGCTTCTACTGCCTCCTCGACGACCCCGCGTTCCTCGCCGCCGAGGATCTCCCCCCCGAGGGGGCCGAGGGCTATCTCTTCCCGGACACCTACAGCTTCCCCCTCGCGACACCCGCCGATCGCATCCTGCGCGCCATGTTGAAGCGGTTCCGCGAAGTCGCGACGCCGCCACTCGTGATGAAAGCCGCGAACCTCGGGCTCACGCTGCACCAGGCCGTCACGCTGGCCTCGCTGGTCGAGGAAGAGGCCCATCGTTCCGACGAGCGGCGGCTCGTCGCGGCCGTGTTCGTGAACCGCCTGCGGCGCGGCATTCCGCTGCAGTCCGACCCGACGGTGCTCTACGGGCGCGAACCGGGCGATCGTTCGCTGACGCATGCCGATCTGCACCGCCCGACGCCCTACAACACCTACACGATCCCCGGCCTGCCCCCGACCCCGATATCGAATCCCGGCCGCGCGGCGTTGGAAGCGGCGGTCGATCCCGCGCCGGTCGACTATCTCTACTTCGTCGCGCGCGGCGACGGCTCGCATCAGTTCTCGGCGACGCTCGCCGACCACAATGCCGCGGTCGCGCGCTACCAGCGGCACGCCCACTGAGCGCGGCGCGCGGGCTACTGGGATAGGCCCTCATTGATCGAGCGCTCGATCGTGACAGGCGACCGAACAACGGTTGAGCATGTGATCCCATCGTCGGCCCGACTTGCTCGATTCTGAACCATGGTCGAGCGATCGGCGACGTGTGCCTGAGTAGAGACATCCCCGACGGCCATGCGGGTTCGTCAAACCCCATGACCGGCGCTTTGTCCGCAGCGTAGCGTCGCAAATCAGGGCAGGAACAGGCGCGTCCGATAACCGGTCGGTCAGCGACGCGTTGAATGCCTATCCCGCTGATGAGGGACCGCAAGGGCTGGTACTTCGACACGGCCGAGGGGATTCAGGAGATCCGGTGGCGTCGGATCGGCGCCGGCGAGCTTGAGGCGATCGCCGGGTGTCGCGTCTACGTCCGCGCGCAGGGGGGAGTACGTGCGGCGCAGTCGGGGCGTGTACGCATGGAAGCTCATCAGCACCGCGGGCAAGAGGGACCGCTTCTGCTGGCCGTCGACTGGAAGGCGTACGAGAGCCCGCTCGGCCCCGTCGCCGTGGCGGCCGAAGGTGCGACGGGCGCGCGTCCGCACGGAACCTGGCGCGGCTATCACTTCCACGCATCCTCACCGAGCAGGGAAGCGCCGCGCCGGGAGGGGCGCGGAGCTACGTCGCCCACGGTCGCATGAACGGCGGTTTCGGGCCCGTCGCCTATCCGATGGCGTACAGATCGTCGGGTATCATGACGTTCGTCGTCGGCCCGGACGGACACGTGTACGAGAACGATCTCGGCGAGAGGACCGACGAGCTCGCCGGGGCGATGACGGCGTACGACCCCGACCCCACGTGGAAGCGGCGCGGCGGCCGACGTCGCGACTCTCTCCGGTGTCTTGGGCATCGAGCCGGGTATGGGCTTCCACTCCAGGCTATCTGCCGCTGCGCTACGCTCGCCGCGACCCGAGTTTCGAGCCAAGCTCCCGCTTGACGGCAAAATGGACATGGTAGCGCTGCATTGCGACGGCCGTGAGCGACTCGTCCGACAGCGCGCGCTCGACGTTCTCTGGTGACCACTCTTTGCTGTTTCTCAGGGCCTGGACCCCGATAACCGCCTCGACCAACGCCTGCTCAAACCACGCGCGTACCGCATCGCGCGCGAGATCGGCGACACCCGGGACGCCGCCGAACTCGTTCACGAAGTAGGCGGTCATGTCGTTGAAGGCTCGAAAGTCGGAATTGATGAGAAGTCGATTCTGTTCCGCGAGGTACTTCGCGGCTCGGTCCTCGATGTCGCCAGGCTCGCGCGTGCCGTCAGTTACGCTGACCCAGTTGACCTCGGGGAAGGGGTCTGGGTTGGTCCGGCGCCCAGGCACGCCGTCTGTCTTTTCGAACACCGCGTAGACGTTCCCGCCGGTGCCGGCACCCGACGGGGACCGGGCGGCGCCGCCGGCTCTCGTCTGCCGCGCCGTGCCCGGTTGCCCGCCGCGCGCGAGCGTTTCGGGGTCAATCATCGCGTCGCCGTCGGGTGTCACGCGGTAGCGGCTGAGCTTGAAAAGATTAAGTATCTCCTTCAGCCGCTCGCGAATCGCCTTTTCGTGGTCGGTGTTCGCCGCGGCCGCTGCCTTCGAGTTGACGAACTGCTTGAGTTGGTCGGGCAGGTTCTCACGGAATTCGGCGGCCCAGTCCGCCCACGGAAGCGGCTGACGTGCGATTAACAGGTTGGTCCGTGCTGTGTTCGTTGTCACGCTCCGCTCGCCCTTCTCGCGCGGCTCCACGTAGATGACGACGTAGCGATGGCCGAACGTGATCCCGAACTGCTGCAGGAGGGACATGCCGGAGCGCCCGTTGGAAAGTTCGTAGAGCTCGTCGCGGTAAAGCGCTGCGACGTGACCGGCGGACTCGACGAACCCGGAATTGTTTGACACCGCGGGCTCCTCGCGAAGGATCCACCAGTGCGCGGTCGAGTCCGCGAGCCTCGCGCTGCCCGATGTGACGGCGTGTTCGTCAAGGTACTTCCTCTGTCCTGTCAGCGTGCGCAGGACGTTCCGATTGGCATCGTCTCGAGGGAACTCCCAGCCCTCGCGAGCCCTCAACGTCACTTTTGACGGAAGTTGGAAGTAGCGCGTGTTGAGGTACTTCGATATCCAGCGCGATGGGGATGCGGCCCCCGGCGGGGGCCGCATCGTGTCCTCCGCGGCCGCAGAACCGAGAAGCACGACCTTGGTTCCATTGTCCGCGATTGCCTCGGGCCGTAGCTCATCGTCGACCGGGAACCAGTAGTCGTAGGCGCCGTCGGCGAGCCGCCACTGTCGGAGACCGTACTGCGCCGTCTTCGCGTCCCGGAAAAGCTGGATCATCGAGCCTGCGCCGGCCTTCCACGACACGTAGATGACGCCGAGCGTGTTGCGTGTCGCCGCGGCAATCTTCGCGCCGACGCCGTAGTTCCCCTCGATGGACTGTTCGGCGACGGACGACGAGAGTTGATTGATGAACTTTACCATCTCGCTACCGGTCATCCCGTCACCTGTATCGATGACGCAGAGCTTGCGCACGCCCTCGAGGTCGAACGTCGTCCAGTCGACGTCCCAAATGATCTCGCCGGATCGGCCTGAGCGCTGAATGGCCTCAATCGAGTTCTGCGTAAGCTCGCGCAGGAACTGGAGCGGATGGCAGTCCTCGCCCAGGCGATCGAGAAGGAAGCCGATGTTGCGGACAGACATGGCGAGGATTTGCTCCTCGCCGGACGCGGGACGAGCGCGCATCGCGATCTCCTTCCCTCGCGGTGGGTGTCAGCGACCGCAAGGCACTAGAAGCCGCTCCCGCTCCGACTTCAGGTGGGTAGGTGACCCTACGCCAGCGACCTGCCTTCATCGTTCGAGAGCCGGCCAAGTTTAGAAGATGCCCCCGTGCCGTTCAACCGGGCGCCGTTGCCTCGGCCGACCCTGAAACTTCTGGAACGAAAACTGGAACGGGGTTCACAACACCAACGACACCCCTTGTCGATCGCGTGCGACCCGCCGAGCAGCGCGACCTCCGCGCCGTACTCGTGGTTCAAGCAGATGGTCGGGCGGCGGCGATGATCGGGGACATCCGACGAACCTGGGCGCTCACCCAGCGCCCTTCGCAAACGACTCGAGCTCGATGACGATCTGCTGAACGCCACCGCGACCGACTCCTTACAAACGTCCTTGACCACCCCAACGTTCGGGGCGAACCACCGGTAACGCTCGATTTGAATCAGCGCGGATGTCTAGCCACGGAGTGGCTCGTTACGGGTCCCACGTCACGCAACCACTCGGGCCAATTGCGGAGTGTCCAAGTCCTGGTGATAGGGCTACGAGGTCCGCAAGCCCTGAGACACCGGAACGGTTAGTGGAGGCGCAGCCGCGGGACGCGCCGCATCTGGCATCACGCCCTCCGCATCAACGCCACGCGGGGGACAGCGGCGTTCGAACGCTGGTCAGACTATCAGAAGGATCACGCCGCGATGCCCAGGCCGTTGTTGCGGATCAATTCTGCGGCGATCTCCGAGCTGACGACTCTTCTCGGCAATGTCCGCCAAAAGGATACGAAGCCGCCGACTCCTCGAACCACAAGCAGTGACACCAACGCGACCGCGAGAAGAATGCATGTGAGCGGAGATACCAGCATTGCGTGATGTAGCGCGGCTGCGCCCATCCTCAGATCGATCGACCTCAGACGGTCTTGCAGCTCTTGATCCGAGACACCGACAATCAGGGCATGGCGGCGCTCGGACAAGGCCCACGCCCGCTCGCGGAGCATGAAGCCAACAGTCACTATGCGAAAGGGTGTCATGCGTTCCGCAAACCGAAGCAACGTGTTCATCGAATTGCGAAGTTCCGAGTAGACCGGATCAGTCCTCTGCAACTTCCCGTCCGCCATCAAGAGGAATAGTTCTCGTCGGAGGCAGAACACAGTGTGGCGAAGCTGATCTGCGAGACTGGGCAGCCAGGCAAATCGGAAAGTCGCCAGCAGCAACAGTACGCCGAAGACAAGCCACACTCCCCTTGCGACCGAACTGTAGTCAGTCATCTCGGTCCTCCTTGCTAGGATCGCCGGTCAGCGTCAAGCGACTGCTTGTTCTCCCAGGGTCGATCCGAGCCTCCAGTTGCTTCGCATACGTCCCGAGCTCCTTGGACTGTGACCTTCTGACGCGACGCTCCCGGTAGTAGGCGCCTCCGAGAAGCGCGATGACAATCAGATATGCCCATCGGTCCGCGCCGACCCTAACGAACGTCTCTAGCAGAGCGACGACTTCGGTCCTCTTTCCCCCCAAGGAATCGGCGATAAAGTACAGGCACACAACACAGGCAACGACGGCGAAACTGCGAATTGCCGTTCTCAAAATGGAGGAACCTGAATCGATCAGACGCCATACCGTGCGATATCGGAGGCGTGCCCGCTCAAGTAAGTATTCCCGCTCGGCTCTGGTCTTGCCAGCCACGTCGGTATCGGTTTCCGCATAGAGGGTGCCGCGATGTCAAGTTGAAGCGGCTGGCTCCTGGATCGTGGTTGCTCGAGAATCGACCACTACCTGGCCGTGACTACGCCGAGTTGTACCAGGACGCGGCCCGCGCGGGCGCCGAGCGGGTGGCCCCGTGCCTGCTCGGTCACCAGCGAGAGGAGCCCGATCGCCCCGTCGCCGGCCACGCCCGCGAGCCCTCGCGCGAGGGACCGATCGTCGACGCCCTCGAGCGCGCCGAGGAGCAACCGCTCGAGCTCGGGATCCTTCATCGCCGCCTCGACCGCGACCCGAACCGCCTCCGCCCGCACCTCCGGGGAGGTCTGTCGAAGCGCCAGATCGACGAGCTGGCGCCCGGTGGCCTCGCGTCCGCCGAGCAGCTTCGCGAGCACGCCCTCGGGTCGGAGGGCGAATGCCCGCTCGAGGGGCGGGACCGGCGCCACTGGAGCGTTCGCCTTCACCTCGGGGAGTCGCGGCGAAACCTCGTCCGCGAGCACCGTCACCGCGCGCAGCCGGCCGTCGGCGCCGAACGTGAGCGTCCAGCTCGCGGCGCCGAGACGCCGTGCGACCGCGTCCGCGAGCGGCGTGGCGGCGCGATCCTCCCTCACAGCCCGATCGATCTCGGCCACCGCGTTCCGGTCGAGCGCGACTGCCATCAGTAGGGCCGCCCGCGCTGGGGCCGGCCGCCGACGAGCCGGCACATGAGGCGCCCCGCGCGCCGCGTGCGCGTCTCGAGGTTGAAGCAGTACGGGCGCCGCACGCCCTCGCCGTCCGTGATCGTCACGCAGCAGCGGGTGATCCGCCGGGCCGCGAGCGCGTCGCCCGCGCAGAGCAGGACGCCGATCGCCGTCATCGCCACCATTCGTCGCATGAGAACCTCCTGGGGCGGGCGCGCCGACTCTGGGGCGCCGGCGCGGCGCTGACAATACCTGCAACGATGCTATTGCCCCGACCGAGAGATTCGCCTAATCTTCGCCTGTCGCCGTGCTGACCCGCCGCCAGAAGCAGGTCCTCGATTTCGTCCAGACCCACATCGACCGTCACGGCTACGCGCCGACGCTGCACGAGATCGGCCGTCACCTGAAGCTGTCGTCGGTCGCGACCGTGCACAAGCATCTGCGCAGGCTCGAGGACAAGGGCGCGGTGCGGCGACTCACGCACCAGAGTCGCGCGCTGTCGGTGGTCCCGCCGCCGGACACGGCGGCTGGCGCGCGCATCCCGCTGCTCGGAACGGTCGCCGCAGGCACGCCGCTCGAGCCCATCGAGGTACCCGGGTCGATCACCGTGCCGCAGGAGTTCCTCGGCCGCGGCGACACCTTCGCGCTCCGCGTGCGGGGCGACTCCATGGTCGACGACGGCATCCACGACGGCGACGTGGTGGTCGTCGAGTCGCGGCGCGAGGCGCCGAACGGATCGACCGTCGTGGCCCTGGTCGGCGGTGAGGCGACCGTGAAGAAGCTCTACCGGCGGCGCGGACGCGTCCACCTCGTGCCGGCGAACGAGCGCATGGAGCCCATCGTCGTTCGCGAGAGCGAGGTCGAGATCCGCGGCGTCGTCGTCGCCCTCCTGCGCCGCTATCGCTGATGCCCGAGGGCTTCGCGCTCTACGTCCACGTGCCATGGTGCCGGCACGTGTGTCCCTACTGTGACTTCAACGTCTACGCGCACGCGGCACCGCCTGAAGCCGACTACACCGCGATGCTCGTGCGCGAGCTCGCGACCTGGACCGAGCTTGCGCCGTGGCGCGGGCGGCGCGTCGCCAGCATCTTCTTCGGTGGGGGTACGCCCTCCCTCTTCACGCCGGATGCGATCGCGCGCGTCGTCGACGCTGCCGCGCGATGCTGCGGCATCGAGGACGGCGCGGAGATTACGCTCGAGGCGAACCCGGGCGGGCTCGACGCCGAGCGCCTGCGCGGCTTCCGGCGGGCCGGCGTCACGCGCCTCTCGCTCGGCGTCCAGTCGTTCCAGCCGCACCTCCTGCGCTCGCTCGGACGCGACCACACGCCGGACGACGCGCGCGCCGCGGCCCGTGATGCCCGCGCCGCGGGGTTCGAGGACCTGAGCCTCGACCTCATCTTCGCGGTTCCCGGCAGTGACGAGGTGCAGTGGTCGCACGACCTCGACGAGGCCGTCGCGCTCGCGCCGGATCACGTGTCGGCCTATGCACTCACGTTCGAGAGCGCGACACCATACCACGCCTGGCGCGCCTCGGGCCGCATCCGCGCCGTCGACGAGGACGTCGAGGTGGCCATGGCGGAGTTGGCGGCCGACCGACTTCCCGCAGCTGGCTACGAGCGCTACGAGATCTCGAGCTGGGCTCGCCCGGATCACGCCTCACGTCACAATCAGCGCTACTGGGACGGGTCCTGGTATCTCGGCATCGGTGCCGGCGCGCACGCGTTCGACGCCACGCCCGGCGCCGCGCGGCGGTGGAGCAACGTGCGACATCCCCGCGCGTACGCCGACGCGGTGGCGGCGCGCGGCACGGGCGTCGCCGAGGAGCATCCGCTCACGGTGAACGAAGCCCGCGCCGACTTCGCCTTTACGGGGCTGCGCCGCATCGCCGGCGTCGATGCGTCCGCGTTCGCGGCGCGCTTCGGCGTCGGGCTCGCGGACGCGTTCCCGCACGTCGCGGGGCTCGTGCGCGACGATCTGCTCGAGTGGACCGGTGATCGGCTCCGCTTGACCGTGCGCGGCCTCCGCTTCGCCGACACGGTTGCCGCGACGTTCGTCTGATCGGCGCGTTCGTGCTACCCACGCTCCCGAGCCGCCGGGCGTCGATTGGGTGGACGAGCCGCGGGAGGGGCGATGACGCCGAAGAACGAGAGCCCGTTCGTCACCATCTGGGAGGCGCCGCGCGCGACCATCCGGCGGATCGTCGACAGCGACCCGCGCCTGCACGTGAATCTCCTCTTCTTCGGCGGCGGAGTCGTCGGCATGCTGAGCGCGCTGCGCTCGCACGCGACGTTCGACATTCCCCCGCTGTTCGCAGCGGGTGGCTGTATTCTACTCGGGCTGCTGAGCGTCCCGTTCTCCCACATGGGCGCCTGGTACATGCGCTCCATCGGAGGATGGCTCGGCGGAACGGCGTCGCGTCAGGAGGTCGCGGCGGCCTTCGCGTGGGCGGGCGTCCCAACCGTCGTCGGCGGTCTCGCGCTCTGGGTGCTCCAGTTCGCGCTCTTCGGCACCGAGCTGCTGAGTCCCGAACGTCCCACCATCGACGCCGCCTCGCCGCTCTTGCTGATGACGCTGCGGTTGGCGGCGCTCCTGCTCGGCGTGTGGACGTCCACCGCGTCGCTCCTGTGCTTCGCGGAGGTGAACCGGTTCTCGGTGCTGCGCTCGCTCACGACCTGGATCGTCTCGGTGCTGGTGGTCGTGCTGGCGATCGGGTTGCCGGTCGGCGTGCTGCTCCTGCTCCTGCGCTGACCCTCAGTACCGATAGTGGTCCGGCTTGTACGGACCCTCGACCGGCACGCCGATGTACTCGGCCTGCTTTGGCGTGAGCTTCGTCAGCTTCACGCCGAGCTTCTCCAGGTGCAGCCGCGCGACCTCCTCGTCGAGCTGCTTGGGCAGCATGTAGACCTGCGTCTTGTACTTGGCGTTCTGCTGCCAGAGCTCGAGCTGCGCCAGCACCTGGTTGGTGAACGACGCGCTCATGACGAACGACGGGTGCCCCGTGGCGCAGCCGAGGTTCAGGAGCCGGCCCTCGGCGAGGACGAGGATCGAGTGGCCATCCGCGAAGACCCATTCGTCGTACTGGGGCTTGATGTTGACCTTCTTCACGCCCGGCATCTTGGCGAGCCCGGCCATGTCGATCTCGTTGTCGAAGTGGCCGATGTTGCCGACGATCGCCTTGTCCTTCATGCGTGCCATGTGCGTGGCGGTGATGATGCCGAGGTTGCCCGTCGTGGTGACGAACACGTCCGCGCGGTCCACGTAGTCCTCGACGGTGGCGACCTCGTAGCCCTGCATCGCGGCCTGGAGCGCGCAGATGGGATCGATCTCGGTCACGATCACACGGCAGCCCTGGCCACGCAGTGACTCGGCGCAGCCCTTGCCGACCTCGCCGAAACCGCAGACGACGGCGATCTTGCCGCCGAGCATGACGTCGGTTGCACGGTTGAGGCCGTCGATCAGCGAATGCCGGCAGCCGTAGATGTTGTCGAACTTCGACTTCGTGACCGAGTCGTTGACGTTGATGGCCGGGAAGAGGAGCGCGCCCTTCTTCGCCATCTCGTAGAGCCGGTGCACGCCCGTCGTCGTCTCCTCGGAGACGCCGCGCACCTTGGTCGAGATGCGCTCCCACTGTCCGGGCGCCTCGCGCTGAAGCCGGCGCAGGAGGTCGAGGATGATCCCCCACTCCTCCGGATCGTTCTTCGGATCGAACGCGGGCACCGCGCCCGCGCGCTCGAACTCGAGCCCCTTGTGGACGAGGAGCGTCGCGTCGCCGCCGTCGTCGACGATGAGGTCGGGACCGCGGCCGTCGGGCCACACGAGCGCCTCGTTCGTGCACCACCAGTACTCTTCCAGCGACTCGCCCTTCCAGGCGAAGACAGCGGCGCCCGTGCCGTCGCGGCCGACGGCGACCGCAGCGGCGGCCGAGTCCTGCGTGCTGAAGATGTTGCACGACACCCAGCGCACGTCGGCGCCGAGGTCGGTCAGCGTCTCGATCAGGACGGCGGTCTGCACCGTCATGTGGAGCGAGCCCATGATGCGCGCGCCCTTCAGCGGCTTCGTCGCGCCGTGCTTGGCGCGGATGGCCATCAGGCCCGGCATCTCCTGCTCGGCGAGCCGGATTTCCTTCCGACCCAGCTCGGCGAGCGCGAGGTCCTTCACCTTGAACGGCAGGCGGGCGGTGGTCGTCGTCGTGGCAGCGGCAGCGGTCTTCGACATGGAATTCCTCCAGGGGCGGCAGCGCCGCCTGACCAATCAATCCATCCGGATGAAGCGTTACACCTCCCCGGGGGCCCAGTCAACCGCCGCCCGACGCGCCCCGCGTGGCCACGCCCGCCGGCCCGTGGTACCGGGCGGCGGGTCATGAGCCGTTCCGCGCGCCGAGCCGCGATCGCCGCCCTGCTCACCCTCGCCGCGTGCGGCCAGAAGCAGGCTCCGCTCGTGACCGCTCCACCGGGTGCCTCGCGCTCGGTCGTGCTGCGCGACGTCCGGGTGTTCGATGCGCCGCACGCGACGCTCGCCGCCGGCGCGAACGACGTGGTCGTCAAGGACGGCAGGATCGCGGCGATCGCGCCGCGCGGGGTGCCCGCGCCCGGCATTCCCGACATCGACGGTCACGGCGGCGTGCTGCTCCCGGGTCTGGTCGACGTCCACGCCCACACCGGATCGACACCCGCCCCGCCCTGGACGGTGGGCGTCCTGCCCGACGTCGCCGACAACCTGGGCGCCTTCCTCTACGCCGGCGTCACGACCGTCCTCGACCTCGGCAACCTCACGCCGGCCGTGTTCGGCGAGCGGACGCGCGTCGCGACGCACGACGATCTCGGCCCTCGCCTGTACGCCGCCGGTCCGGTCTTCACCGCCGTGGGTGGACACCCGGCGGAGGTCCTGCGCGCGTGGCTTCCGTGGTACCTGCGCTGGTACGTGGTCTCCCGCGCCACGCGCGAGATCGCGACACCCGACGACGGACGGCGGGCGGTCGAGGCGTTGCTCCCGGAGCATCCCGACATCCTGAAGCTCGCCATCGACACGGGCGCGCGCGACGACACGCCGAGGCTGGACGTCGCCACGATCGCCGCCGTCACGGCTGCCGGGCACGCCGGTGGGGTACGCTCGATCGCGCACATCGGGAGCTCCGCCGAGGTGATCGACGCCGTGCGCGGCGGGGTCGACGCCCTCGCCCACGCGCCGTGGCGCGAGGAGCTCTCGGACGAGGCCGTCGCCGTCATCGCGGGCGAACACACGCCCGTGGTGGTGACGCTCGCCGTGTGGGACGCGTCGGCGCGGCGGCTCGCGGGTCCGGCCGATCTCCTGCCGATCGAGCGGCAGGTGGCACGCCCCGACGTGCTGACGGCACTCTTCGCGCCGCCGCCGCCTCCGACCGAGGAGATGTCGGCCTATGCGCGCGTCGCCGCAGCGGCCCACGACGCGCGCCGCCGCAACGTCACGAAGCTACGCGCCGCGGGCGTGCCCGTGCTCGCGGGAAGCGACGGCTGCAACTACGCCCAGTTCCCGGGCGCCGGCCTCCACCTGGAGCTCGCCAAACTCGTCGACGCAGGTCTCACCCCCGCCGAAGCGCTGCGCGCCGCGACCTGGGACAACGCCCGCTTCCTCGCCGGTGACGCCGCCGACTACGGCGAGATCGCCGTCGGAAAGCGCGCCGACCTGATCCTGGTCGCCGGCGATCCCACGACGAACATCGCCGACCTCGCCAACATCAGCCAGGTCGTCGTCGACGGCACGCTCCTAGAGCGTCACGCGCGACCGAACTAGGAAGCCGCCGACCGCAGGTCCTTCACCCGGTCGGTGCGCTCCCAGGTGAAGTAGTCGCCCTCGGGCACGCGACCGAAGTGGCCGTACGACGCCGTGCGCTGGAAGATGGGCTTCTTCAAACCGAGCGTCTTGATGATCGACGCCGGCTTCAGGTCGAAGATCTCGCGGATCGCCGTGGCGATCTTGTCGTCGCCGACCTGCCCCGTGCCGAACGTGTCGACCAGGACGGAGACCGGCTCGGCGACGCCGATCGCGTACGCGACCTGCACCTCGCACTTGGACGCCAGCTCGGCCGCGACGACGTTCTTCGCGATGTAGCGCGCCATGTAGGCGGCGCTGCGGTCGACCTTCGACGGATCCTTCCCCGAGAAGGCGCCGCCGCCGTGACGGCCGTACCCGCCGTACGAGTCGACGATGATCTTACGACCGGTGAGCCCGCAGTCGCCCTGCGGTCCGCCGACGACGAACTTCCCCGTCGGATTGATGTGGTAGACGGTGTGCTTGTCGAGGAACTCCTGCGGGATGACGCGCTTCACCACGTCGTCGATGACCTCGTTGCGGAGCTTCTCGTACTTCACGTCGGGCGTGTGCTGCGTCGACACGACGATCGTACCCGCACGGTTGAGCTTGCCGTCTTTGTACTCGACCGTCACCTGGCACTTGCCGTCGGGCAGGAGGTACGGGAGCTCGCCCGAGCGGCGCGCCTCCGCGAGGCGTTGCCCGATGCGGTGGGCGGTGTAGATGGCGAAGGGCATGTACTCCTTCGTCTCGTCGCAGGCGTAGCCGAACATGAGGCCCTGGTCGCCGGCGCCCTGCTCCTTGTGGAGGCCTTCGCCTTCCGTCACGCCCTGCGAGATGTCCGGCGACTGGCGCTCGATCGCCGTCACGACGGCGGCAGTGTCGCACGAGAAGCCGGTCTCAGGGGTCGTGTAACCGATTTCGCGGATGACGCGCTTGGCGACCTCGCCGAAGTTGAGGCCGTGCGCGTTGGTCGTGATCTCGCCCGCGATCACGACGAGGCCCGTCTTGATGAGCGACTCGCACGCGACGCGGCTGTTGGGATCTTGCGCCAGAATGGCGTCGAGGATGGCGTCCGAGATCTGGTCGCAGACCTTGTCGGGATGCCCCTCGTTCACGGACTCGGAGGTGAAGACGTAGTCCTTGAGCATAGAGCCGAGGACCTTACCCGAAGCCCGTCCGCCGTCGCAAGCCGCCGGCACGCGGACGCCCGCCTCGCATTCCGCATGGCCGGCGCCGTCGGCATCGCTGCGCGTGGGCCGCGGCGGCTACGCGGTCATTCCGGCTCGTTGAAGCGGCTCGCCACCAGCGCGCTGATCGCATCGAGCGCGGCGCGCGCCTGCGGCCCCTTGGTCTCGACGGCGATCGTGGTGCCCTTCTCCGCGGCGAGCATCATGATGCCCATGATGCTGAGCCCGTTCACCGTCTGCCCGTCCTTCGACACCGTCACCTCGGCGTCGAAGCGCTTGGCTTCTTGCACGAGCAGCACCGCGGCGCGCGCGTGGAGGCCCAACCGGTTCACGATCTCGAGCGTCGCGGTGCAGATCTCGTCGCTCACGGGCGCACCGGGGCTGCCGCGGTCGCCCATACGATGTGCTCCTGCCCGTAGCGCGTGAGGAGCTCCGCGAGGCGGCGCGCGTCGGCGTTGCTCCGGGCGGTCGTCGCCTTGATCAGCATCGGCATGTTGACGCCGGCCACCACCTCGGCCCCCGTCTCGCGCGCGACGGCGAGCGACAGGTTCGTCTGCGTGTCGCCGAGCATGTCGGTCATGATGACGACGCCGCCGCTGCGCCGCACGCGTTCGACCGCGGCGCGGATGTGGATGCGGATCTCCTCGGGTCGCTCGACGATGGACGTCGTCACGGCCTCGAAGGCCTCGATCGGACCGACCACGCTCTCGAGCGTCGCCAGCGCTTCCTCGCCGATCCGGCCGTGTCCCACCACGACGATCCCGACCATGCGTCCCGCTCCTTACTCGACGCCCCCCACGCCAGCAAGCTCGCGCCCGCGCGTCATCGATCGATGTCGCGATGCCGCACGAGCACGCGGACGCCCGTGCCGGCGAGCCGCCGTCGCAGCTCCTCCACCAGGACGACGGAGCGATGCCGACCGCCGGTGCACCCGACCGCGATCGTGAGGTAGCTCTTGCCCTCGCGCCGATAGTGCGGGAGCGAGAACGCGAGCAGGTCCGTCACGTGCCGCAGATACTCCTGCGCGTCGTCGCGTCCGAGGACCCAGTCGGCCACCGGCTGATCGAGCCCCGTCTTCGGCCGCAGCTCGTCGACGAAGAACGGGTTCGGGAGGAAGCGACAGTCGAAGGCGAGGTCGGCGTCGGTCGGCAGGCCGTACTTGTAGCCGAACGAGACGAGCGACACCGTGAGGTCGCGCGCGTCGGCACGCGCCAGCATGTCGCGGAACGCCGCGCGCAGCTCGTGGACGGTGAACGCGCTCGTGTCGACGATCCGATCGGCGACCTCTCGGACCTCGCGCAGCGCTTCGCGCTCGCGGCGGATGCCGTCCTCGACGGCGCCGCCGACGGCGGCCGGGTGCGGCCGGCGCGTCTCGCTGAAGCGACGGACCAGCACCTCGTCGCTCGCCTCGAGGTAGATGACCTCGAGCCGGACGCCCGCGCGTCGCAGCTCGTCGAAGGCGGTCTGGAAGCCCTCGAGGAAGCGCCGCTCGCGTGCGTCGATGCCGAGCGCGACGCGATGCACCTCCTCGCGCGACGCCTCCCACAGCTCGATGAAGCGCGGCACGAGCGCCACCGGCAGGTTGTCGACGCAGTAGAACCCGAGGTCCTCGAGAACGCGCAGCGCCGTGCTCTTGCCCGATCCCGACAGGCCGGTCACGACGACGGCCAGAAGGGGTTCGCTCATCCCGCCTTCCGCTTGGGCTTCGCGCCGCCAGCTGCGGCCTTGTCGATCCGCGCCGCGAACTCGACCGCGCCATGCCGGCCGCGCCCGCGCAGGAGCCGCTCGCGCGCCGCGGTCTCGATCAGCATCGCCATGCTGCGGCCCGGCACGACGGGGATGCGCACGAGCGGGAGCGGCACGTCGAGCAGCGTGTGGATCGTGTCGACCAGGCCCAGGCGATCGGCGTCGTCGCTCCAGTCGATGAGCTCGACGCCGAGATCGAGCTGCCGCTCGTCGAGCGTCGCCAGGGTGCCGAAGAGCGCCTCGACGTCGATCACGCCGAGCCCCCGGATCTCCATGTGATGCTTCAGCAGGGTTGCCGCGCGGCCGCGCAGCACGCTCGGCGAGATGCGCCGCACGAGCACGGCGTCGTCCGCGACCAGGCGGTGGCCGCGCGACACGAGATCGAGTGCCGACTCGCTCTTCCCGATCCCGCTCCGACCGAGGATCAGGATGCCGAGCCCGTGCACCTCGACGAGGTCGGCGTGCATGGTCGTCTCCGGGGCCAGCCGGTCCTCGAGCCACGCCGTGACCTGGCGGATGAAGTCGGCCGTCCGGAGCCCCGACACGATCACCGCGACGCCCATCGCGCCCGCCACCTCGGCGAGCAGCGCCGGCGCGGGCGTGCCGTTCGTCACGACGAAGCACGCGACTCCCGAACCGACGATGGTCTCGACCCGCTCGCGCGCCACCGGCGCCACCAGCGTCTCGAGGAAGCCCACCTCGCTGTTCCCGAGCACCTGCAGGCGATCGGGGTGGAGCTGCGGGAGGTAGCCCGCCAACGCGAGGCCCGGCTGCTGCACGCGCGGTACCGTGATCACACGTGCGATGCCCGCCTCGCCCGCGACGAGCCGGAGCACCAGGCGCTCGCCCAGGGTCTCCAGCAGCTCGCCGACGGTTGCGATCAATACCGCGCGTCCTCGTCCCGGATGATGGTCCAGAGGGCGTTCGCGTCGGGAGCGGCGAGCAAGCGATTGCGGAAGTCAGCGTCCTTCAGCAGGCGCGAGATGCGGGCCAGTGCCTTCAGGTGCGCGCCGGCCGAGTCCTCGGGGGCGACCAGAAGGAAGAAGAGGTGCGTCGGCTTGCCGTCGAGCGACTGGAAGTCCATGCCGGCCTTACTGCGGCCGAACGCCGCGAACACGCGCCGGATGCCGGGGAGCTTCCCGTGGGGAATGGCGACGCCGTCGCCGAGCGCGGTGCTGTTCAGCCGCTCGCGTTCCTCGAGCGCGCCCACCAGCTTCGCCCGCTCGATCTCGGGATTGCGACTCGCCACGGCGGTGGCGAGCTCCACGAGGACCTCTGCCTTCGTGCGCGCCGCGAGGTCGGGGAGCACGAGCGACTCGATGAGGATGTCTTCGATCTTCATGGGCTGATCAGCGTCCCTCCGGTTCGATCAGCCCGTAGTTACCGTCTTTCCGCCGATAAAGCACGGCCAAGGTCTGGGACGCGGCGTTGGTGAAGACGAGAAATTCGTCGCCGGTCCGGGTGAGGGTCTCGAGCGCCTCGTCGACGCCCATGGGCTTGGCCGACACGCGGCGTGCGATGACCCGCGGTCGGCTCGTGGCCCCACGCGCGGGCGTCGCGTCCTCGGCGGCCTGCGTGCGCACGGCGGCAGATGGTCCCTTGTGGTCCTTGCGCTTGGCGCGGAGCTTCTGCGCCTGGTGCTCGAGCTTCTCGACGGCGAGATCGATCGCCGCATAGAGATCCGTCGTCTCCTCCTTGGCGAACATCGTCACGTGGTCCGCCTGGAGTGTGACCTCGGCCGCGTGCCGCTCCTTGGCGACGGACAGGATCACGTGCGCGTCGACGGGCCGGCGGAGGTACTTCTTCACCATCCGCTCGAGCTTCTCTTCGGCGTGGGCGCGAAGCGCAGGTGTCGGGTTCACGTGCCGGAAGGTGACGTTGATCTGCATGAAGCCTCCCCAGGCCCCACCCCGACCCTCGCGGTGCTCAGTACACGGCTTTCCGCTTCGACGAGGGCAGGATGCCCATCAGCTCGCGATACTTCGCCACCGTGCGCCGTGCGATGTCAATCTGCTCCTTGGCGAGCACCTCGGCGATGTGCTGGTCCGAGAACGGCTTCTTCCCATCCTCGGCGGCGATGATCGTCCGGATCTTGTCCTTCACGCTCTCGGCCGAGACCTCTTCGCCGTGACCGCTGCGGAGGCTCGACGTGAAGAAGTACTTGAGCTCGAACGTCCCCTGCGGCGTGTGCACGTACTTCCCGGCCGTCGCGCGGCTGACGGTCGACTCGTGCATCCCGATGTCGTTCGCCACGTCCTTCAGCACGAGCGGGCGCAGACACGCGACGCCTTTCTCGAGGAACTCCATCTGAAACTTCACGATGCTCGACGTCACCATGTAGAGCGTGCGCTGGCGCTGGTGGATCGACTTGATGAGCCACGCCGCGGCCCGCATCTTCTCCTGGATGTAGCCGCGGGCCTCGCTCGAGCCGCCCTGTCCCAGCATCTGGCGGTAGAACGACGAGACGCGCAGGCGCGGCAGTCCATCCTCGTTCAGCGTGACCACCCACTCCTCGCCGACCTTGTGGACGTACACGTCCGGGGTGACGTAGCGAGTCTCGCCGTCGCCGAAGTCGCGTCCCGGCTTCGGCTCGAGCACGCTGATGATCTTGGTCGCCTCGGAAATCTGCTCGACGGTGACGGCCAGCTCCCGGGCGAGCCGATCGAAGCGGCGGCTCTCGAGCATCGGCAGGTGGTCGCGCACGATCCGGGCCGGCAGCGAGTCCTCGTCGCACGCGAGCTGACGGAGCTGCAGGAGCAGGCACTCCGGCAGATCGCGGGCGGCCACGCCGGGCGGATCGAACTGCTGGACCCGCGCGAGGACCCGCTCGACGAGCGCCGTGTCGGGCCATACGTTGGCGAGGAACCCGACCTCGTCGACCGAGATGGTGAGGTAGCCGTCCTGATCGAGGCTCCCGATGATGAGCGCGCCGATCTCTTTTTCCGGGTCGCTCATGTCGGACAGGCGGAGCTGCCACATGAGGTGATCGGGCAGCAGCGTGCGCTTCACCAGGATGTTCTCGATCGCGGGGCGGCGATCGTCGTCGTCGTCGGAACTCGCCCCCGGCCCCATGGAGCCGTGCATGTCGTTGGAATAGTTCTCGGCGAACTCGCGCCAGTCGATCTGATCGATGCTGGACGCCTGCTCGACCTCGGCAGTGCCGTCGGCCGGCGCCTCGTCGCTGGCCTTGAGCCCGTCGACGGTCGGAACCTCGTACTCCCCCTCGGGGGTCTTGTCCTCGAGGTTCTCCTCGAGGACGGGGTTCTCGATGAGCTCCTGGTCGACCAGCGTCTCGAGCTCGGCGCGCGACACCTGCAGGATCTTGATGGCCTGCCGGAGCTGCGGCGTCATCACGAGCTGCTGCGTGAGCCGCTGCTGCAGGACGATGCGGGCGTCGTTGGCCATCAGACGTTCAGAGCGGGAAGGGAGCGGTCACAGACGGAACTTCTCGCCCAGGTAGATCTCGCGGGCCCGTTGGCTCGTCGCGATCTGCTCGGGGGTGCCCTCTTCGAGCACCGTTCCTTCATTCACGATGTACGCGCGGTCGCAGATGCCGAGTGTTTCGCGTACGTTGTGATCCGTAATGAGTACTCCGATTCCCCGCTTCTTTAACTGGGACACGATGCCTTGAATGTCAACCACAGCGATCGGATCGATGCCCGCGAATGGCTCGTCGAGCAGCATGAACGAGGGCGAAATCACGAGCGCACGCGTGATCTCGAGGCGCCGGCGCTCGCCGCCGGACAGCGACTGCGCCTTCGACTTCGCGAGCTTGGCGATCCCGAGCTCGTCAAGAAGTTGACGCAAACGTTCCTCGCGTTCGACCGCCGTCAAGTCCAGTGTCTCGAGGATGGCGAGGAGGTTCTCCTCGACGCTCAGCTTGCGAAACACCGACGGCTCCTGCGGGAGGTACCCGATCCCGCGGCGCGCGCGCTGATACATCGGGAGCGGCGTCAAATCGTCGCCGTTCAGGTACACGCGTCCGGCGTCGGGCCGCGTGAGGCCGACGATCATGTGGAAGCTGGTCGTCTTGCCGGCGCCGTTCGGACCCAAGAGCCCTACGATCTCGCCGGCGTGGACGTCGATGGTGATCGCATTGACCACGCACCGCCCGACGAACGATTTGGTGAGTCCTTCGGCCCGGAGCAGCGCCCCGGTCGCCACGCTCACGGCGCCGGCCCCGGCTTGCCCCCGCCGTCCTTGGTCGGGATCAGCGTCGCTTTCACGCGCTTCGAGCCGCCCTCGACCACGCTGCGGTTCTGGTCGAGGTAGACGACGACGCGATCCCCGGACACCTCGTTCGGTCCGTCGTGCATCACGGGATTCTCGGTCAGCACGAGCGTGCGGTTCGACTGGTCGAAGGTGGCCTTGCCACCGACCGCCCACCGTGCGCCCTGATCGATCCGCACGTTTCCGGTGGCGACGATCGACTGCACCTTGGACGTGCCGGCATCACCGAGATCGCTCACGGCCTTCGCCGCCGACGCCTTCTTGGCGTCGTCGGACTTCGCGAGCGTGATGCGCAGCTCGTTGCTGCGCACCTTCACTTCGCCCTGCACCGCGAGGACGTCGCCGCGATAGACGACCAGGCCGTCCTTGTACTGATACTCGAGGTTGTCGGCCGTGATCGTGATCGGCTCCTTCGATCGCGTGTTCCCGAGCCCGAGGAACCCGCTCTGCGACGTGTCCTCGGCCGCCTCCGCGGCGGCGACGCGGCTCGCCGCGAGCGCGACCATGACCACGGCGAGCACGTCACGAGCTCGCGGCATTGGATTTCACCACCGTGTGGACCTCGCTCAGGAGCCGCATCGTTCGTGGCGTCACTTCGACCTCGAGCCCCTGCCCCTGCACGTCGAGCGTCTTCCCATGGATGGTGACGGCGCCCGGTGCGCTGATCCGATCCTTCGCGTGGTCGTAGAAGGCCTCGGCGGTGCGGAGCTCCAGATCGTCGATCACGAGCACGACGTCGCCACGGAGCGTGACACCCGTCAGCTCTTTTCCCTCGAGCGTCAGCTGCCCCTCGTTGCCGACGAGTTGCGCGCGACGCGTGCCGTCGTCGAGGAAGAAGGTCACCACGGGCTTGCGCACGACGACCTGGCCGTCGCTCTCGAAGTACTGCGCGTCCTCCGCCTGCACCTCCCAGACCGCCTTGCCGCTCTTCATCTTCACGCGGCGGAAGCTCTGGATGTGCTGCGCCACCTCCGGCACGAAATCGGCGCCCAGATCGGCGATGGTGCGCGGGCGGCGCGCCGTGACGTTCTGCCACGTCGCCACGGCGATTCCCGCAAGCGCGGCGGCCACGACGGTGAGCAGCGCCGCCCGTAACCGTGACCTCCGCATGGGCGTGACTCGGCGAACCGCTACCACGCACCCCGAAGGGAGTAAAGGCGAGGATCACGCGTGCGCCGACAGCTCGTCGACGCTCGTCTCGGGGTCGGGCTGCCGTCGCCACCGCTCATGCCACCACACCCACTCGGCGGGCGACTCGCGGATCGCGTCCTCGATCGATCGCGTGAAGCGCGCGGTGAGATCCAGCACCTTGCCGGCGCCGGATTCGATCGGCATGCGCTCGAACCGGATCACGTGGCGACCTGCGGGCCGGCGGTGGATGAACACGGTCACGACGGGCGCCTTCGTGCGCAGCGCGAGGATCGCCGCGCCGGGTGGCGTATGCGCCGGGCGCCCGAAGAACGGCACGAACACACCTCCGCCCCGGCTGTCCTGGTCGATCAGCATCGCCACGATGCGATTGCGCCGGAGCGCTTCACGCACGTTGGCGAGGAAGCGCGGATCGTCGCGCAGCAGGATCTCCATGCCGGCGCCGCCGCGGAACCGCCGTACGAGCGCATCGAACCGCTCGTCGTTCACCCGGCGCGCGACGACCGAGAGCCCGTAGCCGAGCGAGGCGATCCGCGCGGCGAGGAGCTCCCAGTTCCCGACGTGGCCGGTGATCGCGAGACAGCCATGTCCGCGCGCGAGCGCCTCGTCGAGGAACTCGCGGTTCTCGATCTGCACGTAGGCCGCGTCGCGCGACAGGCGCGGCCAGAGCGCCAGCTCCGCGTACGACTGCCCGGCGTGCCGGAAGGTCTCGCGCACGAGGGCGACGCGCTCGCGTTCGCCCAGCTCCGGAAAGGCGAGCGCGACGTGCGCGCGCGCGAGCCGGCGCGGCTTCCCCAGGAGGCCGTGCGCGGCGCTGCCGCTTCCATGGCCGGCGCCAGCATCCTGTCGGGCATCAACGAGCCGGCGGTGCGCCTCGCCGAAGCCTTGCTCGCCCTCATGCCGCCGGGCGTGGAGCGCAAGATCTGGCTCGGCCATTCCGGCTCCGATGCCAACGAGACCGTGGTGCGCCTGCTGCGCGCCGCCACCGGGCGGCGGCGCTTCATCGCCTTTGCCGGCGCCTATCACGGCAACAGCGCGGGCTCCATGGCGGTATCGGGCCATCCCGCGCTCAAGGGAGAGCGAACCGACGACACGCTGCTCATCCCCTATCCCAGCGCCTATCGCGATCCGCCTGGCGCCGCCGAGGCCAT
>Ga0187894_10000083_pt1 | contig 120627 bp, 111 predicted proteins | sample GBC1701081metaG_FD_136650 | JGI IMG/M metagenome (GOLD analysis project Ga0187894, IMG submission 136650) | White microbial mat communities from a lava cave in the Kipuka Kanohina Cave System on the Island of Hawaii, USA - GBC170108-1 metaG ... | reverse complement strand
GAACTTCGCGGTGGCCGAGACGGGCACGGTGGTCCTCGTCACCAACGAGGGCAACGGCCGCATGGTGACCTCGCTGCCGAGGATCCACGTGGCCGTGATGGGCATCGAGAAGGTCATTCCGTCGATGAGCGACCTCGTGGTGTTTCTCGCGATCCTGGCGCGGAGCGCCACCGGCCAGAAGCTATCCAGTTACACGACGCTGGTCCGCGGGCCGCGGCAGCCGGGCGAGCTCGAGGGTCCGGACGAGTTCCACCTGATCCTGATGGACAACGGGCGCGCGCGGCAGATCGCCGGCACCCTGCGCGAGGCGCTCTACTGCCTGCGCTGCGGCGCCTGCCTCAACGTCTGCCCGGTGTACCGGCAAATCGGCGGGCACGCGTACGGCTACACGTATCCGGGGCCGATCGGCGTGCTGCTCACCGCGATGTTGAAGGGCGATCACGCCGTGAAGGATCTGGCCCACGCCTCGTCGCTCTGCGGCGCGTGCAAGGACGTGTGCCCGGTGCGCATCGACATCCCCCGGATGCTCGTCGATCTGCGGGAGCGGCTCGATCACGAGAAGATCGCGCCGGCATCCGAGCGGCTCGTGTTCAAGGTGTTCCGACACCTGCTGACCTCGCCCGCGGCCTTCCGCTGGTCCGCGCGGCTCGGCCGCCTCGCCCAGAGGCCGTTCGTGCGGCAGGGCCGCCTCCGGCGGCTTCCGTTCTTCTTCGGGAAGTGGACGGCCACGCGAGACCTGCCCCCCGTCGCGGCTCGGACGTTTCGCGAGCGCTGGAAGGATCTCGCCTGATGACGTCGCGTGCGGAGTTCCTCGGACGGATCCGGCGCGAGGTCGGCAGGACACCAGGCCTCTTCGCGGCCGAGACGGCCGCGCGCCCGGCGCGGCCGCACGAGGCCGCCGAGTCCGTGACGCGCCAGCTGGCCGAGCGATGGCCGGAAGCGCTCGAGCGATTCCGGGAGGAGTTCGAGCGCGTCGCGGGGGTGTTCCACCGCGTCCGCACCGCCGCCGAGGTGGCGCCCACGGTCGTGGCCATCGCGCGCGAGCGCTCGGTGAGCGAGGTGGTGGCCTGGGATCCCGCGAGCCTCGGACTCGATCTGCGCGCTCCGCTCGCGCACGCGGGCATCGCCGTGGCGTCGATCGCGCGCGACGACGTGGGCGAGGGCCCACGGGCCCGCCATCGGGCAGAGGCGGCGCGCGCGGGCCTCGGCGTCACCGGCGTCGATTTCGCGCTGGCCGAGACGGGCACGCTGATCCTGCTCTCGGGGGCCGGGCGGCCACGCACGACGTCGCTGCTGCCGGCCACCCACGTCGCCGTGTTCGATCGCCGTCGTCTGCTAGAGTCGCTCGAGCAGGTCGGCATCATGCTCGAGGCCCTGCACGCGGATCCCGCGCGCGCGTTGAGCGCTGCCGTGATCAACTTCATCACGGGACCGTCGCGCACCGCCGACATCGAGCTGACGCTGACGCGCGGCGTGCACGGGCCAAAGGAGGTCCACGCGATCTTCGTGGACGAGCCGGTCGGGGGCGGGACGTGAGCGAGCGCCACTTCACGCCCGAGGAGGTCGACGCCTTGATCCCACGCCTCGCCGACATCGTGGGCCGGGCCATGCATCGCCACGAGCAGGCGACGGCCCTCCAGCAGGCGCTCCACGAGGAGCAAGAGCGCATCCGGACCTCGGGCGGTGGCCTGATCGACCGGCGCGACTGGAAGGCCAGGGCCGAGCGCCTCGACGGACTCGCCATCGAAGTGCGCCAGGCGCTGCAGGAGATCGCGGCCCTGGGTGGCGTGACCAAGGATTTGACCATGGGGCTGGTGGACTTTCCCGGTGAGGTCGGCAACGAGACCGTCAACCTCTGCTGGAAGCACGGCGAGACGGCCGTGCGCTTCTGGCACGGGCTCGACGAGGGGTACGCCCAGAGAAAGCCGCTGCCGTGACCTACCGCGCGGTGCTCTTCGATCTGTTCGACACGCTGGTCGCCTTCGACCGCAACCGGCTCCCCGAGCTTCACGTCAACGGCAAGGTGATGCGCTCGACGGCGGGCAAGCTTCACGAGGCATTTTCGCCCTTCGCGCCACGCATCGAGCTGGGGGAGTTCGTCAACGGCCTGATGTGGAGCTGGCAGGAGGCCGAGCGCGTCCGCAACGAGAACCACCGCGAGGTGGCGGCCCCCGAGCGCCTCGGCATGCTCGTCCGGCACCTGGGGCTCGATCCGGCGACCCTGCCGACCGAGGCGATGTCCCTGCTGCTCACGACGCACATGCGCGAGCTGTCCAAGGCGATCGTCTTCCCGCCCCATCACGGCCCGCTGCTCCGAGCGATGCGGGAGCGGTATCGGCTCGCGGTCGTGTCGAACTTCGACTACACGCCGACCGCGCGCGGCGCGCTCGAGCGCGAGGGCATCGCCGACCTGTTCGAGACGATCCTGGTCTCCGACGAGGTGGGCTGGCGAAAGCCCAAGCCGCTCATCTTCGAGACCGCGCTCGGGCGACTTGGTCTCGGCGCGAGCGAGGCGCTCTTCGTCGGCGATCGCATCGACATCGACGTGGCGGGCGCGCAGGGCGTCGGCATGGGCTCGGCGTGGATCAACCCGGAAGGATCGCCCTTGCCTCCGGACGTCGCGCCGCCGGACTACGAGATTCGCGATCTGGCCGAGCTGGGGCCCATCCTGCGGCTCTGACGGCGCACTCGGCACGCCGGGAGTGAGCCGACGGGCTCAGGGCGCCACCCGCCGGGACCGTGCATCCGATCAATCCTGAGCCGCATCCTAAGTGCAGGAGGCTCAAGTCCTTGAAAACGCCACGAAAGATCATCATCATCGGCTCGGGGCCCGCGGGCTATACGGCCGCGATCTACGCGGCCCGCGCCAATCTTGCCCCAGTCATGTTCAGCGGGTTTCAACCTGGCGGCCAGCTCATGCTCACGACGCTCGTCGAGAACTACCCGGGGTTCGTCGACGGCATCGACGGGCCGCCGCTGATGCAGAACTTCCAGAAGCAGGCGGAGCGCTTCGGCACGGAGATGATCGCCGAGGACGTGACGAGTGTCGATTTCGGCCGGCGGCCGTTCGCTGTGACGGCGGGCGATCTGACGCTCGAGGCGCAGACCGTCATCATCGCCACCGGCGCGTCGGCCAAGCTGCTCGGGCTGCCCAGCGAGGCCCAGCTCATGGGCCGCGGCGTGTCGACGTGCGCGACCTGCGACGGCTTCTTCTTCAAGAACCAGAACGTCATGGTCGTGGGCGGCGGGGACACGGCGATCGAGGAGGCGCTCTACCTCTCGCGGCTCGGCAAGAAGGTCGAGGTCGTGCACCGGCGCGACGCGCTGCGGGCCTCGAAGATCATGCAGGAGCGCGCGTTCAAGAATCCGAAGCTCTCGTTCATCTGGGACAGCGTCGTCGACGAGGTGCTCGACCCCACCCAGGGCAAGGTGACCGGCGTGCGGTTGCGAAATCTGAAGACCGGCGCGCGATGGGAGGCCCCGGTCGACGGGCTGTTCGTCGCGATCGGGCATCAGCCGAACACGGCGCTCTTCAAGGGGCAGCTCGAGCTGCGCGACAACGAGTACATCAAGGTCGTGCCAGGAACGACGCGGACGTCGGTGCCCGGCGTCTTCGCCGCCGGTGATGTTCAGGACTTCGCGTATCGCCAGGCCGTCACGGCCGCGGGCACGGGCTGCATGGCCGCGCTCGAGGCCGAGCGGTACCTGGAAGCCCACCACTCCGAGCACTGACGCGCGGCCCGTGCGGCCCGCTGTCGAACGCCGGGCGCGCCGCAAAGGCCGACCGCTCAGCTGATGCTTCCGGCCGGGACGATCCAGGCGCACGGCTGGCCGCGTGAGGACGCTCGGGTCGACGAGGCGGGTCAGCGCCAGGCCGTGTCCCGGTCCGCCAGCTTCGCCTTGGCGAGCGCGTCCAGTGCCCGAGCCACGAGCCGGTCCCGTCGCGGCGCCACCCGACGCAGGGCCTCGTTGACCGTGTCTTTCAGCGTCTTGGTGCCGAGCTGATTACGCGCCGCCGCGAGGGCCTTCTCGTCGATGTCGACCAGGTGCTTGGCCATGGCGGCAGCATGTCACCGGGGGAACCAGTATGGCTCCGGGCCGACCCCGCTACGTCAACACCTCCCAGCCGGCCTGGTACCGGTCCAGCTCCCGGCGCGTGTAGTCGTCCATCGGGTGGTCGCGCTCGGGGACGTCGACCTTCTTGTCCTCGCCGCAGAGCGGGGTCGTGAAGTAGCGCTGCCCCGTGTCGTTGATGACGGTGACGATCGAGTGGAGGTCGGGGTGGCGGCGGGCCAGCTTGAGCGCCGCCGCGACGTTGCAGCCGCTCGAGATGCCGCAGAAGATGCCCTCCTCGGCGGCGAGGCGGCGGGCCGCCGTGATGCTCTCGTCGGTCGTCGTCGTGATGACGCCGGTCAACAGCGACACGTCCAGGTTGCGCGGGACGAAGCCGTCGCCGATGCCTTCGATGCCATGGGGGCCCCACTCGCGGCGCGCGAGCAGCGCGCACTCGGCGGGCTCGACGGCATAGAGGCGCACGGCGGCATCCTTCGAGCGCAGGTACCGGCCGACGCCGGTGAGCGTGCCGCCGCTGCCCTGGGCGTCGACGAAGGCGCCGATGCGGCCGTCCATCTGCGCCCAGATCTCGGGGCCGGTCGTGAGGAGATGCGCCTCGATGTTGTCGCCGTTGTCGAACTGCCCGGGCACCCAATAGCGATCGGGCGCCTCCGCGCGCAGCGCCTCGAGGCGCGCGAGCGCCAGGTCGACGTCGCTCTCGCCGCCCGGCGTGAACACCAGCGAGGCGCCGTAGGCGCGCATGATCTTCTTCCGCTCGTCGCTCATGCCCTCGGGCATGACGATGGTGGAGGGGTAGCCTTTCACGGCGGCGACCCACGCGCACGCGATGCCGGCGTTGCCCGTCGAGCACTCGAGCACGCTCATGCCGCGGCGGAGGTCGCCACGCGCCTCGGCCCGTTCGAACATGTGGAGATAGATGCGGTCCTTGAGACTGCCCGTGGCGCCGTACCACTCGACCTTCACGTAGACGGCCGGGCGCACGTCGGCCGTCACGCGATTGAGGCGGACCAGCGGGGTGCGGCCGACGGCAGCGGCGATGGAGGGGAGCGCGGTCGCGTACCGCTGCCAGTCGGCCGTCATCGGGCCGGGCTCAGCCCGTGAACCAGTCGCGCAAGGGCTTCACCACGGCGCCCGCTTTCACGAGGCCGTCGCGCACGGCGGGCACGATCTTCTCCGCGCCCGGGCTGTCCCCGTGGATGCAGATCGTCTGGACCTTCACGTCGATCGTCTTGCCGGTGATCGTGCGGACCTTGCCCTCCATCACCATGCGGACGGCCTGGTCGGCGGCCTTGGCCGGGTCCGAGACGAGCGCGTCCTTGCCGAGCTTGCGCGACACGAGCTGGCCGTCGTCGGCATAGACGCGGTCGGCGAAGCCCTCGGCGGCCACGCGCGCTTTCGTCTTGCGCGCCTCGGCGTCGTACTTCGTCATGGCCATCGTCATCACGATCAGGTCGGGGTCCAGCTCGACGACGCCCTCGGCCGTGGCGCGCCCGAGCGCCAGGTTCTCCTCGAACATGAAGTACTGGATGCCGTGCGGCTTCACGTGCTGGAGCGTCGTCCCGCACGCCTTGGCGAACGCGGCGAGCGCCCCGATCTGGTAGCGGTGGATGTCCTTCAGTTCCTGCGTCGTGACCTCCATGCGGCGGCGGCCGAAGCCCATGAGATCGGGGAGCCCGGGGTGCGCGCCCACCGCCACGCCGTGCTGGACGGCCAGCTCCACGCTCCGGCGCATCACGTGGGGATCGCCACCGTGAAACCCGCAGGCGATGTTCGCCGACGTGATGTGGGGCATGATCTCCTCGTCGGCGCCGAGCGTCCAGCGCCCGTAGCTCTCGCCCATGTCGCAGTTGATGTCGATGTAGGTGGTCATAGCTGTGGCAATACCTCCTTGGCGATCCGCTCTACCTGCTCGGGGTGATAGCGGTAGGGGATCAGGATGATCCGGTCGACGCCGGTGGCCACGTGCGCCCGGAGCTGCGCGACGCAGTCCTCGGGGCTGCCGTGCACGGCGTGCTCGATGGTCGACTCGCTCCACGACGCCACGTCCCACTCGGTCGAGAGCCAGTGGCGCATGTCCGCTGTCGTCTGCTCCCGCGATCGCCCGACGTAGATCGCGAGCTGGTTGGTCGAGGTGAGGCGGGACGGATCGCGGCCGGCCTCGCGGGCGAACGCGCGCACCTTGTCCCACGAGCGCGTGAAGCTCTCAGGCGTGTAGAAGTAGGTGAGCCAGCCGTCGCCGACGGTGCCGGCGCGCTTGAGCACGGCGTCGACGTAGCCGCCGATCAGGATCGGGGGCCGCGGGCGCTGTGCCGTGCGCGGGACCATCACGGCCTCGCGCAGGTTGAACTCGTCGGCCTTCAACGTGACGCGATCGTCGGTCCAGAGGCGGATCAGGATGTCGAGGTTGCGCTCGAAGTGCCGGCCGCGCGCCTTGAACGGCACGCCGACGGCGTCGAACTCGCGCGCGTACCAGCCGGCGGCCACGCCGAGGACGAGCCGCCCACCGGAGATCACGTCGAGGCTGCCGAGCGCCTTGGCCGCGACGACGGGATTGCGCAAGGGCAGGACGAGGACGCCGGTGCCGAGCTTGATCCGGGTCGTGCGAGCCGCGACGGCTCCGAGCATGGTGATCGAGTCGAGGATGGGGAACGCGGGCTCGACGCCCAGCAGCACGTGATCCCAGGCCCAGAGCGACTCGAAGCCGAGCGCTTCGGCGCGCTCGGCATAGGCGTACAGCGCCGGCACGTCCGGCACCTCCCCGGGGCCGACGAAGTTGCGAATGGCCAGGCCGAACTCGGTCATGAACGTCTCCAGGTGTCGCGTGGACCCTCCCCGGCGGCCGACCGCCTCCGGGAAGCCTCGGGCGAGATTATCCCAGGAATTGCCGATCGGGGTCGAGGGCGCGCAGAATGGCCAGCTCCCGTGCGCTCGGTGGTGGCGTCGTGTGGACTGTCTGGGCCATCAGCAGGTCGAATGGCGTCTGGTCCCGCACCTGCTCGACCGTGACGCCCGAGTGCACCGCGTCCAGGCGCATCCGCCGGGTTTCCGCGTCGAAGCCGAAGAGACCGAGCGTCGTCACGACCCGCGAGACCCCGCCGAACAGGAGGCCGCTCCTCCGCCGGGAGTCGCCGCCGGTCAGGTGGCCAGGGCTCGTGACGAAGTCGACCTTGTTCACGAAGCGCCGAGGCTCGTGCGCGGTCAGCACGATGACTTCGCTGCAGAGCGAGATGATGTCGTTGGCGCCGCCGCTGCCGGGCAGGCGGACCTTCGGGCGATCGTAGCTGCCGATGGCGCTCGTGTTGAGGTTGCCGTGGCGGTCGATCTGGGCGCCGCCGATGAAGCCCACGTCGAGGAAGCCGCGCTGGGCCATCAGGAAGATCTCGGTGATGGCGGGCAGCATCTGGGCGCGGTAGGCTGCGCGGATCTCGTTGGTGGAGATCGGGAGCCACCCCGGCTTCCACTGCGGGCCGACGATGCCGCCCTCGACGACCATCGTGAGGCTCGGCGCGTGACAGCGCTGGGCCAGCGCCGTGGCCAGCATCGGCGCGCCGACGCCCGTGAACACGGTCTGCCCATCGCGCAGCTCGCGCGCGCCCATGATGGCGAGCAGCTCGTTCGTGGAGACGGGTGCGCTCATCGGGCTCGCCCCGCGCTCATCGGCTGAGCTCGGCGGCGCGCTCGCGCGCCGCCTCGATCGCCGCGGAGCCGAACGACGCGAGGTACTCGCCGTGGCTCGCCGGCCCGTAGACGTACCGGTCGAGGTAGCGCGCCACGCCCCCGGACCCGCCCTCCTTGATCGCGTCGACGTAGCCGCCGAAGTGCGCGGGCTCGGAATCGTAGAGCCCGTAGCACTCGTGCGGGTACGACCCGAGCGGCGCGTGGACGACCGCGTCGACGGCGAACGACGGGATCACCGTGCGATCGGGCGCTTGGCGGATCTCGTCCTCGGAGACGATCGCCTCGGCGGTCACGAGCACGGTGTGGGCCGCGCGTGCGAGATCGGCGTCCATGTGCGGGTAGCCGTCGATCTGGCAGTTGCCGAGCCGGTCGGCGCGATGCACGTGGATCAGCGCCACGTCCGGGAAGAGCGCGGGCACGGCGTGCAGTGTCTCGCCGGTGTACGGGCAGGTGATCGTGCGAGACCCGCCCACGTTCATCAGATCGGATCCCAGCATGGTGATCGAGGGCAGGAACGGCAGCCCCATCGCCGCGGCGCGGTAGCGCAGCCCGAGACCGAGATGGCTCCACTCCTCGAAGACCACGCGGCCGGACTCGACGTACTCGCGCAGGATCCGAGAGAGGCCCCACGGCAGGCCGATCCCCATCCACGACGTCACGATCTTGTCGAGGGCGCCCGCGACGAGGCCCCATTCGGCCTCGTAGCACATGAGGTTGCGCGAGAACGCGAGGCCGCGCGGCCGCCGCCGGAGCAGCGCCCACACGAGCGCGAGCGGCGTCCGCGAGTAGAGGCAGCCGCCGATGGCCAGGTGATCGCCGTCGGCGATGCGCGCGACGGCGTCCTCCAGCGTCGTCAGCTTGTCGACGGCGGGCTTGGGCTTGGCCTCGAGTCGGCGCCGCGCACCCAGGAAGTCGAACTCGTGCGGGGCGATCGTCATGCGCAGATCCTCGCGGACAGGGCGTTCACGTAGGCGGACGATACCGTGCGGGTCCAGGAGCGTCAATCCCCTTCGTCCTGTTGACACCCGCGACCGGAACCGTATGATGAGGGCCGTTCGACGCCCGACCGGGCGCCCGATCGACCACGTGAACGCCATCCCCGGAAGCTGAGCGGCTTGGGAGCCAAGTACTTCGGCGCCTCGGTGCCACGCAAGGAGGACCCGCGTCTCTTGCGTGGTGAAGGCCGGTTCGTCGACGACATCAAGCTCCCGGGAATGCTCCACGCGGCATTCGTCCGGAGCCCGCACGCGCACGCTCGCATCGCCATGATTCGCGCGGGCGCGGCGCGGCGCCTCCCCGGGGTCGCCCACGTCTACACGTTCACCGATCTCGAGCGCTGGATGAAGCCAATGCCGCTGTTCGGCGCCGTCCCACCGGGGCTGGGCGCGCGCGTCGATGTGACCATGCGGCAGGCGCCGCAGCTCGCGCTGTGCCGCGATCGGGCGCGCTACGTGGGTGAGATCCTCGCCATGGTGGTGGCGGCGACGCGGGCGCTCGCCGAGGACGCGGCCGAGCTGGTCGAGGTCGACTACGAGCCCCTGCCGCCGGCCGTGGACGTGATCGCCGCGGGCGAGCCCGGCGCGCCGCTCGTCCACGACGACTGGCCGGGCAACGTCGGCGTGCAGTTCAGGGCCGGGTTCGGCGATGCGGCGCGCGCGCTCGACGAGGCGGACGTGCGGGTCCGCGAGCGATTCCACGTTCAGCGCTACGTCGGCATGCCCATGGAAACGCGCGGCGTCGTGGCGGCGTGGGATCAGCGCGACGGAAGCCTCACGACCTGGAACTCGACGCAGGTCGTGCACTTCGTCCAGCAGGGGCTCGTCGCCGCGCTCGGCCTGCCCGCCCACAAGATCCGCGTGGTCGCGCCCGACGTGGGCGGCGGCTTCGGCACGAAAGCCAACGGCTACGCGGAGGATCTCCTGATCCCCGTCGCGGCCATCGCGGCGCGCCGCCCCGTCAAGTGGACGGAAGATCGGCGCGAGCACATGGTGGCCGCCGCGCACGCGCGCGATCAGATCCACGACATCGAGATCGGTGCGCGCCGCGACGGGACCATGCTGGCCGTGCGCGATCGGATCTGGGTCGATCTCGGCGCGTACAACGTCTGGGGTGTCGTGCTGCCCTACAACACGGTGGCGCATCTGCTCGGCCCGCATCGCATCGCCCATCTCGACGTCGAGTGCCGCGGCGTGGTCACGCACAAGACGCCGAACGCGCCGTATCGCGGGGCGGGCCGGCCCGAGGCGGTGTTCGCGATGGACCGCATCGTCGACCGACTGGCCCGCGCGCTCGGCATGGACCCGGCCGAGCTCAGACGGCGCAACTACCTGACCGCCGCGGAGCTGCCCTACGAGCTCGGCATCCCGTACCGGGATGGCAATCCGCTCGTCTACGACACCGGCGACTTCCGCGCCGGCCTCGAAGCCGCGCTCGAGACGATCGGCTACGAGGCGCTCAGGCGCGAGCAGCGCGATCTGCGCGAGCGCGGCATCCATCGCGGCATCGGCATCTCCGGGTACGTCGAGGGCACGGCCATCGGGCCCTATGAAGGTGCGACGGTGCGGATGGACGTCTCCGGACGCGCCGTCGTCGCGACGGGCGCGGCCAGCCAGGGACAAGGTCAGGAGACCTCCTTCGCGCAGGTGGCGGCCGACGCGCTCGGCATCCCGATCGAGTGGGTGACCGTGATCGGCGGCGACACGGCCGCGATCCCGTTCGGGATCGGGACGTTCGCGAGTAGAAGTGCCGTCAATGCAGGGAGTTCGATCCTCGTCGCTGCGGAGCAGGTCAAAGGAAAGCTCGCGGCCGCGGCAGGGGCGCTGCTCGAGGCGGCGGCAGCCGACGTCGAGATCGCCGACGGCATGGCGAGCGTCCGCGGGGCGCCCGGGTCCGCGGTGCCGCTCGCGCGAGTCATCCAGGCCGCCCTGCCGACGTTCGCGCGGCCCGGGGCAGTGGCGGCCGACTTCGAGGCGACCGTCTACCACCATCAGCCCACGGTGACGTACACGAGCGCCGTCCACGTCGCCCACGTCGACGTGGACACGGGTACGGGCGCCGTCCGGCTCCTTCGCTACGTGGTCGCCCACGACTGCGGCAAGCTCATCAATCCCACGATCGTCGAGGGCCAGATCCACGGCGGGGTCGCCCAGGGCGTCGGCGGTGGGCTCCTCGAGGAGATGGTCTACGACAGTGAAGGTCAGCTCCTGACCGGCACGTTCATGGACTATTTGGTCCCGACGGCGATGGAGCTGCCCGCGATCGAGACCGCGCATCTCGAGTATCCGTCCCCGCGGAATCCGCTCGGCATCAAGGGCATCGGCGAGGGGGGCGCCATCTCGCCGCCGGCGGCCATCGCCAACGCCGTCGAGGACGCGCTCGCGCCGTTCGACGTCATCGTGACGCGCGCGCCACTCGGTCCGTCCCAGGTCCTCGGGCTGATCGCCTGGGCCGAGGCCAGAGGAGCCAGCTACGCGGCAGTGCCTGTGCCCGTGGATGAGCGGTGATGGGCCCGTCCGCCGTGTCCTACGAGGCCAGAGGAGCCAGCCGCGCGGCAGCACCTGCGTGTGCGGGAAGCGACCGCACCGCAGCGCCTGCGGAACGACCGACGTCCCGCAGTGGAGCGCGCGCGTGAAGCCCGCGCCATTCGAATACGCGCCGGCGCGAAGCGCCGAAGAAGCCGTGGACCTCCTGAGCCGCCACGGCGATGACGCGAAGGTGCTGGCGGGCGGGCAGAGTCTGATGCCGATGCTGAACCTGAGACTGGCGCGGCCGCTGGTCCTGGTCGACGTAAACCACGCCACCGACCTCGACTACCTGCGCGAGACCGAGGGCGTGCTGGTCGTGGGCGCGCTCCTGCGCCAGCGGAAGCTCGAGCGCTGGTCCGCCGATCGCGCGCCGCTCATCGCGGACGCCGTGCGCCTGATCGGCCACGTCGCGATCCGCACGCGCGGCACCGTGGTCGGCAGCCTCGCGCACGGCGATCCCGCGTCCGAGCTGCCGGCGTTGCTGCTGTGTCTCGACGGTGCGGTCGTCGCGCGCGGGCCCGGGGGCGAACGCGTGATCCCCGCCCGCGACCTCTACGTGGCGCCGCTCACGACCAGCCTCGGCGCGGACGAGGTCGCGGTCGAGGCGCGGTTCTCCCTGCCGCGGCAGGAGGCGGGGTGGGGACTTGCCGAGGTGGCGCGCCGCCATGGCGATTTCGCGCTGGTCGGGGCTGTCGCGGTCCTGTGGCGTGGCGCGGACGATCGGGTGGCCGGCGTGCGGCTCGCCCTGTTCGGTGTGGGCGCCACGCCGGTGCGATCCGCCGCGGCGGAAGCCGCGCTCGTCGGGGAGGAGCCCACGCCGGCGCGGTTGCGCGACGCGGCCCGCGCCGCGGCCGCGGCGCTGTCGCCCGACGGCGACCTGCACGCGACGGCCGACTACCGCCGCCGCGTCGCCGGGGTCCTCGCCGAGCGCACGCTCGCGGCGGCCGTCGGGCGCGCGCGCCGCGCCGCATGAAGCATCCGATTCGCCTCACGGTGAATGGCCGGGCCCGCGAGGGCTGGGCCGAGGCCCGGACCTCGCTCGCGGATTTCATTCGCGAAGAACTGGACTTGACGGGCACGCACGTCGGATGCGAGCACGGCGTGTGCGGCGCCTGCACCGTGCTGGCGGATGGCGAGCCGATCCGGGCCTGCCTCATGCTCGCCGTCCAGGCCGAGGGAGTCGCGATCACGACGATCGAGGGGCTCGCGGAGGCGCCCTCCGACGCGATCGGCGCCGAGCCGGTGCTTCACCCGGTCCAGCAGGCGTTTCGCGACAAGCACGGACTGCAATGCGGCTTCTGCACGCCCGGCATCGTGCTCACGACCTGCGCGTTCCTGACCGAGCATCCGACGCCGAGCCGCGAGGCGATTCGCGAGATGCTGGCCGGCAATCTGTGCCGCTGCACGGGCTATCACTTCATCGTCGAGGCCGTCGAGGAAGCGGCCCGGGTCATGGCAGAACGGTCCTTGAAAGGAGCGGCCCCATGAACGTTCGCATTGCCGTCGTCGCGCTGATCCTCGCGTGGAGTTCTCCCATGGCCGCACAGGCCGCCGACCCGCTCGTCGTGAGCGTCTGGGGCGGGAACTGGAAGGACACCGTCGATCGCGTCGTGGCCAAGCCGTTCACCGCTCGGACCGGCATCCCCGTCGAGTTCGAGGTGGGCGGCACCATCGATCGCCTCGCCAAGGCGCGCGTCGCCAAGGGCAACCCGCTCGTGGACTTGACGTTCACCACCACGCACGTGGGCCGTCTCTACATCTCCGACGGGCTCTATCAGCGGCTCGACATGGCGAAGCTGCCGAATGCCAGGGAGGCCGCGCGCGAGGCCATGCGCAGCGAGCACCACATCGGCAGCTGGGCGTACGTGTACACGGTGGTGTACCGGCCGGACCTCGTGAAGGAGGACATCGCGCGCTGGTCCGATCTCTGGAAGCCGTCCCTCAAGGGCAAGATCGCCATGCCCGACTTCGATCCCTCGCACATCATCACGATCGCGGCCCTCATGGAGGGCGGCAACGAGCTGACCTGGGAGAAGGGACAGGAGCGCCTGCGCCAGCTCAAGCCGAGCATCGTGGCGTTCTTCTCCACCGACGCCCAGAGCCAGGACCTCATGAAGACCGGCCAGGCGCCGGTGCAGGTGATGCTGTCCGTGAACGCCTACCACCTCCAGGAGCAAGGCGTGCCCGTCAAGCTGGTGCAGCCGGCCGACTACCCGGGGGTCGTCGGCATCGACACCATGGCCGTGATGGCCGGCACGAAGCGAGCCGACGCCGCGCATCAGTTCATCGACCTCGCGCTGTCGCGAGAGATCCAGACGCAGCTCGTGGAGAGCCTGAAGGCCGGGCCCGTCAACGGCGGCGCCGGCGTCCCCGCGAAGTTCCGCGGCCAGCCCGGCATCTTCGTCACGCCGGCCGAGTGGAAGGAGCGCGGATACATCATGAACGACGAGGCGCGCGCCAAGACGCTGCCCGCGTGGCGGGAATGGTTCACGGCCAACATCGTCAAGAAGTGACGTGAGGCTGCTGCTCCTGCCTTCGCTCGGCGTCATCGCGATCCTCGCGGTGGCGCTGGGGGCGCTTTTCCAGTACAGCGTGCTCGCGTTCGTGCCGGGCTCCCTCCAGACCGGCGGCTTCACGCTGGCGAACTTCCGGAGCGTCGTGTCGCCGCAGTATCTCGGCTCCGTGTGGGACACCGTCGTGCTGAGCCTCGCCACGACGGCGCTCACGCTCGTCGTCTCCTATCCCGTCGCGTACGCGCTCGCCCGCTCGACCTCGGCCGCGGTGCGCTCGGCGTTGCTCGTGCTGACGCTCGCGCCGTTCTTCACGGGGGCGATCGTGCGCACGTACGCGTGGATCCTCGTCCTGGGCAACACGGTGGTCACCTGGCCGGTGCCGATGCTCTTCACCGAGCGCGGCGTGCTCGTCGGCCTCGTCCACTTCTCGATGCCGACGATGATCCTGCTGCTCGCCGCCGCGATCAGCCACGTCGACCCGGCGCTGGAGCGGGCCGCGGCCAGCCTGGGCGCGACGCCGGCGCGCGTGTTCCGGCGGGTGACGCTGCCGCTCTCGATGCCCGGCGTCGTCTCGGGTTCACTGGTCGTCTTCGCGTGGACGCTGTCCGCGTTTCCGACGCCGGAGCTCCTCGGCGGAGGGAAGGTCAAGATGATCGCCAACGTCGTGAAGGACCTGGCGCTCGATTCCTTCAACTGGCCGGGCGCCGCCGCGTTCGCGATGGTGGCGCTCGCCCTCACGCTCGGGCTGCTGGGCGGCCTCGGGCGCCTCGCCGCCGGGCGCGTCGAGCGATGATCGGTCGCGCCGCCGTCGTCCTGCTCGTCCTGTTCATGACGCTGCCGACGGTGGTGGTCGTGGCCGTCTCGTTCAACCCCACGGCGATCATGTCGTTCCCGCCGGCCGGGCTCTCGCTCCGCTGGTACGCGAATGCGCTCGGCTATCCGCAGTTCCAGCGCGCCGCCGTCAACAGCCTGATCGTCACGGCGGCGGCGAGCGCGATCGCCCTGCTGGTCGGGACCGCCGCGGCGCTGGCGCTCGAGCGCGCGCGCCTGCGCGGCCGCCACGTGTGGGCGACGGCGCTCCTGTCCCCGCTCGTCGTCCCCGGAGTGGCGGCCGGCCTCGGCTTCCTGATCCTCGCCGCCGGTCTCGGCCTCCTGCGAAGTCGCCTCGTGCTGATCGCGGCCCACGTGGCGCTCGTGCTGCCGTTCGTGGTGCGCTCGGTCTGGGTCAGCGTGAAGAACCTCGATCCGACGCTGGAGCGCGCGGCGGCCAGCCTCGGCGCGACGCCGTGGCGGACGTTCCGGCGGGTCACGCTGCCGCTCCTGCGTCCCGGCCTCTTCGCCGCGCTCCTGTTCGCCGTCATCGTGTCGGCCAACGAGTTCGTGGTCTCGCTGTTCGTGTCGAGCCGCCTCACCGAGATCCTGCCGGTGGCCATGTTCACGTATGTCGTGAACTACACGGACCCGACGATCGCCGCGCTCTCGTCGCTGTTCATCGCCGCCACCCTCGCGCTCGTCTGGATCGCCGACCGGTTCTTCGGGCTGGCCGCGGTGTTCCTCCTGGATCGATGACTGCGCTCCGATCGCCCGCGGGTCCGCCGTCGGGGGCGCCGACGCCCAGTGGGACTCGCGTGGTGGTGGAGCTTCGGGGCTGTACTCGTGACTTCGGCGGCGTGCGCGCGGTGGACGGCCTCGATCTCTCCGTGCGCGAGGGCGAGCTGCTCTCGCTCCTCGGCCCGTCCGGGTGCGGAAAGACGACGACGCTCAACCTGATCGCGGGCTTCGTCGCGCCGACGACGGGTCGCGTGCTCATCGACGACCAGGACGTGACGGCGCGCCCGCCGCACGAGCGAGGGCTCGGCGTGGTCTTTCAGTCGTATGCGCTGTTCCCGCATCTGTCGGTGTTCGAGAACGTCGCCTTCGGGTTGCGGGAGCGGCGCGTGTCCGAGGCCGAGATTCGCCGCCGGGTCGGCGAGGCGCTCGCCCTGGTCCGCCTCGGGGAGGAGGGCGCGCGCCGGCCGCGGCAGCTCTCCGGAGGCATGCAGCAGCGCGCGGCGCTCGCGCGAGCGCTCGTCTACACGCCCCGCGTGCTGCTGCTCGACGAGCCGCTGGCCGCCCTCGACCGGAAGCTCCGCGAGGAGATGCGGACCGAGCTGCGCGAGATTCTCCGCTCGGTCGGGATCACCGCGATCTTCGTGACCCACGACCAGGCGGAGGCGCTCAGCCTGTCCGATCGCGTCGCCGTGATGAACCGGGGCCGGATCGAGCAGCTCGGCGCGCCGCGCGAGGTTTACGAGCGCCCGGCCACGCGCTTCGTCGCCGACTTCATCGGCGCGTCGAGCCGCGTTCGCGGCCGCGCCGTGGCCACCGACCGCGTCGAGCTGGGGCCCGGCCAGAGCCTCGAGGTGAGGGCAGGGCGGCCGCTGTCCGTCGGGGCGACGGTGGAGCTAGGCATCAGGCCCGAGCGCGTCGTCGTGGCGCCGCCCGACGGGCCGCGCGTCAACCGGATCGCCGGGCGGGTGACGCGCCTCACCTATCTCGGCGCGCAGACGGAGGTCACCGTGGAGATCGCCGGTGGCGCGTCGGTCCTCGGGCTCGTGCCAGAGCCGTCACCCGTGTCGCTGGCGGTCGGCCGCGAGGTCACGCTCGCGTTGCCGCCCGACGCCTTCCTGGTCCTGTGATGAGGAGACGGGACCGCGCGGCGTGGGCGTCCATGGAACGAGGAGCTCGGGGTGTTGACCGCGACCCCCGGTCGTCCGCGCCATGACGATCTACGCCGCGCCGCGGCTCCTCCCGTGCGGCGATTGCGCCGTGTCCGTGGAGCTGGCCGACGAGATCGGCCGTGCGGTGACCGCGCGCGTGCTCGCGCTCGACTACCTGATCCGCCAGTCGGCGCTTCCCGGCATCGTCGAGACCGTGCCGAGCTTTCGCGCGCTGCTCGTCTACTACGACCCGCTGGCGATCTCGCTGCGCGAGCTCGAGACCGGGCTCACGGCGCTCGCCTCCGCAGCGCGACCCGAGGTGCTGCCGCCGGCGCGCACGGTCGAGCTGCCGTGTTGCTACGAGGGTGATCTCGGGTTCGAGCTGGCCGAGGCGGCCGCCCGGCTCGGCCTGGCGCCCGACGACCTGGTGGCGCTTCATGCGGGCGCCGAGTACTTCGTCGACTTCATCGGCTTCACGCCGGGCCTGCCCTATCTCTCCGGCCTGCCCGAACGCCTGTTCATCCCGCGTCTCGAGACGCCGCGGGTGAAGACGCCGCCCGGCAGCGTCAGCATCGGCGGCATGCAGTGTTGCATCTACTCGGTGGAGAGCCCGGGCGGCTTCTGGGTGCTCGGCCGCACGCCGGTGCCGCTCTACGATCCGTCGGCCGCCGACCCCATCCTGTTGCGCGCCGGGGACCACGTCCGCTTCCGCCCGATCGACCGGCTCGAGTTCGAGCAGGTCAGCGCCGCGGTGGCGGCTCGGACCTATCGCCCGCTCATCGACGAGCGGATCGCGGCGAGTGGAGCGTGAGGACGAGGATCCTCGCGTGGTGTTGCGCCCTGCTCGCTCCGATCAGCGCGGCCTCCGCCGCGCCGTGCCCGAATCCCGTGATCGTGGAGCGTCTTGCCCGACACGATCACGCTCGAGAGCGCGAGTCCCACCGCTTCACCCTGCGCCGCGGCGTACAGCCCACCGCCCTTCGCGAACCCTCCCGTTGTTGCCGACGAGGGCATCGGCGTTGACCGTGTTGTCGGCGATGCCGCCTCGCGTGAATGTCATGACGGAAGAGCCAAAGAAGGCGATCCCGCCCCCGAGGCCAGTACCGCCGGTCCTCCGGGCCCGCCGTTGGTCAAGACCGCGTTGTCCTTCACGGTGGCATCCGTGAGCGCGAGGGTGCCCGGACTCTCGAAGTGGATGCCTCCGCCGACGCCGATCCCCCCGGTGTTGCTCACGACTCCCGCGGGGGCGGAGATGCCGTCCAGGATCACGCCGCTCACGTCGATCACGTTGCCGCTGATGGTCACCGTGCTGAGGGCGAGCGAACCGGTCCCGGTGACATGGATGCCGCCACCCGCTCGGATCTGGCTCGGCGCCCGCAAGCGGCCGCCCGACACGGTGAGGTCGACCAGCGTCAGCGCGCCCTGGACCACGTGCAAGATCCGGAAGAACGGCGCGCTGGGGCCGTTCGTGCGCGTGATCGTCGAGCCGTTGCCGAGGATCGTGATGTCGCCGGCGACCTTGGGCAGGCCGTTGTCGCCCAGGTTGTCGCCTCCGTCGTTGTTCACCGCCGTGAGCGCGTAGGTTCCGCTGGGCAGCACGATGGTGTCGGCGCCGTAGGTCCCGGTGTGCATGCAACCGCCAGGTCGGTGTCCGCGTGGGCCGAGTCGATGGCGTCGCTGAGCGTGCACAGCGGGGCGTTCACCTGGTCGAACGTGTCCACCGTGATCGTGGCGGCCTGCGTGGCGCCGGGCAGCGCCAGAGAAGCGAGGAGCGCGACCGGCAAGGCGAGTGCAAGTGAGGTGAGGGTGGCGATTCGCGACGAAGTCATGCGAGGCCTCTCCTTGCCGAGTCGAGTCGAGATTGGCAGGTTGCCGGGGGCGATTTTAGCGCGGCCGGCTCGTTCTTCTCGACTTTCTCGGCAACGTCTGGTCTCGACGCGGGGTTGCCGAGCCGAGGGGCGGTCGGCCCGGGCCCAGTCCCACGCCGGGACACTGGCGTGGGACTGGGCGGGTGGACCTTGAGGCGACGCGTTCGGAGTCAGTCGCGCGCGCGGGCGGCGCGCCGTCAGCGCCACAGGCGCTTGCTCGCGATCTCCGCGCCCCGCGCCAGCGCCGCGAGCTTCTTCCACACCACGCTCTCGGCGACGAGTTCCGCGCCAGCGAACGTGCCGAAGCCGCAGTCGGTCGATGCGATCACCCGCTCGCGATCGCCGATCGCGTCGACCGCTTCCGCGATGCGATTGGCGACGACCTCGGGGTGCTCGACGTAGTTCGTCGTGGTGTCGATCACGCCGGGGAGGAACAGCATGCCGTCGGGCAGCGGCCGGCGCTTGATGAGCGGGTACTCGTGCTGGTGGCGGGGATTCGCGAGCGGCATCGACAGCGCGCCCACGCGCGCCTGGTACAGCGCCGGGAGGATGGCCTCCATCGCCACGTCGTGCGTGTGGGGGCCGTCGTAGTTCCCCCAGCACACGTGGAGGCGGACGCGCTCGCGGGGGATCCGGGCGATCGCCTCGTTGATCGCCGAGATGTGCATCTCCACGATCTTCACGAAACCGTCCACGGACTCGTCCTGGAAGAAGCGCGCGCGCTCCATCGCGAGGTCCGGGCAGTCCAGCTGGAGCACGAAGCCGCGCCGGTGAATCAGCTCGTATTCCTTGGCCAGCTCACGGGCGAGCGCCATCACGTAGCGCTCGTGCGAATCGTAGTGCGCGTTCAGGAGGATCGTCGCGGCGGTGCCCGGCGAGACGGCGGTCATGAACCGCTCGGCGAAGGGCTTCGGCACGCTGTCGGTCGCGCGGCTGAACAGATCGCACTCACGCTCCGCCTCGCCGAGGTCCGCGTATCGGATGTCGGCGATCGCCTGCGGCGCGTTCATGACGCGGGCAGAGTTCCGGCGGCGGAACGCCAGCATGTCGGCGTAGTCCGGGTGCTCGGTGAGGTCGCGGGCCAGCGGGCGCCGGCTCTCGCCGCCGAAGCCCTGCATGCGCCGCGCGACGTAGGTGGAAAAGCCCGCGCGCGGCTGCTCGCCGTCGTTGCCGACGTCGACACCCACCTCGATCTGGCGCGCGACGACGTGGCGCACGGCGGCCTCGGTCTGCTGGTCGAACTCGACCTGGTCGATCGCCTCGCCCCGATCCTGGCGGACGAGGAGATCACGCAACGCCGGATTGCGGGGGAGGCTGCCCACGTGGGTGACGAGGATGCGATCCTGGCTTCGGCGCATGGCGGCTCAGCTCCCGACCCGGACGGAGGCCCCCAGCTCTCTCAGCATGGCGATGGCGGAGAGATACGAGAGCCGACCCGTGCGCGGGTTCTCCGAGGGGATGTTCTCGATCTCGACGCGCAGGCGCCCGAACTCGCCCTCGATCACGATCCGGTGCTGGTTGCGCGTCTGGCCAGGGACGGCGAAGACCTTGATGCGCGTCAGCTCGGGGCCGATGCCGGCGAGCGAGAGCGCGGCGACGACGTTCACGTTGGCGGGGAACGCCTTCACGGCCCGGACGGCCGGCCCTTCGAAGACGAGCGTCTCGTCGCGGATCGCGTCGAGGTCGATGCCGCGCTCGACGATCCACGGCGCCCCGGCCAGGCCCTTGGGCGGCTTGCGCGTCTCCATCGTCACGCTCGTGATGGCGCCCTCGCGCGCGCCCTTCATGCCGTCGAGTCCGGCGATGGCCCCGGAGGGCACGAGGATCCGGCAGCCGTGCTGCTCGGCGAGCCGCGCCCACTCGTCGAGCACGCCCACCAGGGCGCCGACCGAGAGGACCATGAGGTGCTTGCCCCGAGCCAGCACGGCCGGACCGAATTCGAGCAATGCCGCCTGGGTGGCCGCCTCGACGATCAGATCCGAGCGCCGGATCAGCTCGTCGAGCGGATACGCCGGCCATCCCCCCGCCGACGTCGCGGCGCGGACGGCCACGCCCGCGAGCGACACGGCGGGAATGCCGTTGTCGATCGCCTTGGCGATCTGGCGGCCGATGACGCCCATGCCCACGATGCCGACGCTGATCATGAAGGCGCTCCCTGGACTCTTGCTCGTCGGACGGTCACGGTCCGCGACGTCCGGCGGCGCCCGCGATGAGCCGAAGTGGCCCGATGATAGCGACGAGCGCCGGGCGGAACAAGCGGCCCGTGATAAGATTTTCGCCGAGTACGCGGTGATGTCTTCACGGTCCCGGCTCAAGGCGCCGCTCGAGCAGCTCTATCGCGATGCCGATCTGGCCGAGCGGACCGATCGCGACGCCATCCGGTATCCGCTCCGCTATCCCGACCCGGCCGATCGCGAGATCGTGGCGCTCCTGTCGGCGTGCATGGCGTACGGGCGCGTCGATCTCTTCGGCCCGTGGATCGACTGGGCGCTCGCGCGCATGGACGAGTTGCCCCATCGCTTCGTGCTGGGGTTCGATCCCGCCAAGCACGCGCGGCGGTTCGAGGGCTTCCACTACCGGTTCAACCGCCCGCCCGACCTCGTCGCGTTCTGCGTCGCCACGCAGCGGCTCCTGATCGAGCACGGCTCGCTCGGGGCGTGCTTCAGCGGGGCGTTCCAGGCGTCGGGGGGCCAGCTGGCTCCGGCCCTCGAGCGCTTCGTCGAGGGGTTCGTCCGCGCCGATCTCTCGGCCGCGTTTCCGCGCAACCGCCTGTCCTACGGCTACAAGCACTGGTTCCCCCGGCCGTCCACCGGCGGCGCGTGCAAGCGCCTGTTGCTCTATCTCAGATGGATGGTGCGGCGCGAGCCGCCGGACTTCGGGTTGTGGACCGGCGTGCCGCCATCGGCGTTGCTCATTCCAGTGGACACGCACATCGAGAACATGGCTCGCTCCATCGGGCTCACGAGGCGGCGGAGCCGGAACTGGAAGATGGCCGAGGAGATCACCGCGCGCCTGGCCGAGCTCGATCCCGCTGACCCGGTGAAGTACGACTTCGCGCTCTGCCACAAGCGCATGTCCGGTCAGTGCCTCAGCCGGCGCGACGCGGTCGTCTGCGCGCCGTGCGGCCTTCGGCCGGTGTGCCGCCACTGGCGCGGGCGGCGGCCCGCCGAGGTGTCGCGATGATGGACCAGAACACGCTCACGCTCGCGCTGTTCGCCGTGGTCGTGGTCCTCACGGCCGCGGCGCTCTGGCGCGTCGCCGGGCGACTGCGGGACCTCGAAGCGCGTCGGAGCCAGCCCGATCCGTCGGTGCTCCTGCTCCAGCGAGAGATCGAGGCCGCGCGCAGCGAGTCGCGCCAGGCGCAGTCGGCGACGCTCGAGTCGGTCCGCCAGGAGCTGGGGCGCTTCTCGGCCCAGATGACGGCGCAGATGGGCCAGGTCGGCACGGGCGTCGCGACCGAGCTGCGCCACGTCGGCGAGGTCATGGGCTCGGTCCAGGGGAGCCTCGGCAAGCTGGGCGAGGTCACGCAGCGCGTGTTCGACATCGGCAAGGACATCGCCGGCCTCGAGCAGATCCTGCGCTCGCCCAAGGTGCGCGGTGGCCTCGGGGAGAGCTTCCTCGAGGGCTTGCTCGGCCAGATGCTGCCCCGCGAGCACTACGAGCTGCAGCACGCGTTCGCGACGGGCGATCGCGTGGACGCCGTGGTGAAGATCGGCGGCCGGCTCGTGCCCGTCGACGCCAAGTTCCCGCTCGAGAATTTCCGCCGCCTGCTCGACGAGACCGACGAGGAGCGGCGGCGCCAGCTCCGGCGCGCGTTCGGGCGCGACGTGAAGGCGCGGGTGGACGAGATCGCCAAGCGCTACATCCTGCCCGACGAGGGCACGTTCGATTTCGCGCTCATGTACATCCCGGCCGAGAACGTCTATTACGAGATCATCGTCAAGGACGAGGGCAGCGAGGCCGACTCGCCGGCGGCCTATGCGATGGGGCGCCACGTGATCCCCGTGTCGCCGAACAGCCTCTACGCCTACCTGCAGGTCATCGTCCTGGGCCTCCGCGGGCTCGCCATCGAGAAGGACGCGCGCGAGATCGAGGCGCGCCTCTCGCGCCTGCGCGGCGACATCGACAAGTTCCGGGGCGCGTTCGACGTCGTCGGCAAGCACCTCACGAACGCGCGGAACAAGTACGACGAGGCCGCCGCCGGCCTGGACCGCGTCGAAGCGAAGCTCGAGGGCATCGAAGGGACCCGCGACCAGCCGGCGCTGCCGGGCATCGGCGTCTGATCGCGCGCGGACGCGCCGGCCGCTCGCGAAGCTGTGGTAGTATGAGGGCAACTTTTCACGAGGGGGATTCATGGCAGATATCCAGTTCCAGGTGTACGGCATCAATCTCCTCGTCCGGCTGCTCGCCGATGCGCCAGCCGACGTGCGCGTACACTGCCCCAAGGGCTCGCCCATCCGCTACGGTGAGGTCGTCGGGCGCGGCGATGGGTTCGACGAAGGCGCCAACGCGTTCCGCGAAATGCCCCCGGTGCGAGCCGTCGTCGCTTTCGAGGAAAACCCCGAAGAGGTGGAGGGACACTACTTCTACATCTCCGGGGAAGAGCACCGCGTGATTCGCCTCGACGCGGTGATCCTGTCCTTCCCGCTGGAGTAGCGTCGGTCGTTGCAAGGTTACCCGCGCCGCACCGGCCCGAACGGGCCCTCCGGCGGCCGTGCTGAGAGCGCCCTGCCGGCGCTCCTCGCCGCGATCGATCCCGACGAGCTCATCGAGCTCACCCGAGCGCTGATCCGGATCCCGAGCGTCCATCGCCCGGGTGATCCCGACGCCAACGAGTCGCGCGTCGCCGCGTTCGTCGAGGCCTGGCTCCGGCGAGAGGGCTTCGCGGTCGAGGTGCAGCAGGTCGCGCCAGGCCGCCCCAACGTGATCGGCTCCATCGGCGAGAAGACGCCTGGCGGGAAATGTCTTCTGCTCGAGGGGCACACCGACGTCGTGACCGAGGGCGATCCCGCCGACTGGACGTGGGCGCCGTTCGCGGCCGACCTCGTCGACGGGCGGATCTACGGCCGCGGCGCGGCGGACATGAAGAGCGGTCTCGCCGCGGCGATGATTGCGGCGGCGGCGTTCATCCGCGCCGGCGTCACGCCGCCCGGCAAGCTCGTGGTGGGCGCGCTCGTCGACGAGGAGGACGGGATGATCGGCGTCCGCCATCTCGTCACGACGCTGGTCGGCCGCGAGCTGGACGCCGCGATCATCTGCGAGCCCGAGGACAACGAGCTGTGCCTCGAGCAGCGCGGGGTGGTCTGGGCGCGCATCCGGGTGCGCGGGAAGATGGCCCACGGCGCCATGCCGGAGGCTGGAATCAACCCGATCGCGAGCCTCGGCGCCGTGCTGCGCGAGGCGCCCGGGCTCGAGCGGCGCCTCAGGCGGATGTGCGAGAAGAGCCGCTATCTCCGCCCGCCCACCGTCACGCCTACCATCATCCACGGTCCGCCGCGGGGCGTGGGCGAGCCGCAGTCCAACGTCATTCCTGCGGTGGCCGAGCTGGTGCTCGACATCAGGCTGACCGCGGGCATCGACGCCGAGGGCGTGCGCGCGGAGCTGGAGACGCTCTGCCGCAAGGCGGAGGGCGCTCATCCCGGGGTCAAGATCGAGTGGGAGCCCGTCAACGCGTTCCGGCTCGCGACGCGCGTGGACGTGTCCGAACCTCTCGTGCGCGCGATGGTCGACGGCGTCGCGGCGGGCGCAGCGCGCCGGCCGAGGTATGGCGGCGTCCCGGGTTCCACCGACGGCACCATCCTCCGGATGGAGCTCGGCATCCCCATCGTGACCTGCGGTCCGGGAAACCGGCTGATCCCGCACCAGGTCAACGAGTACGTCGAGGTCGATCAGATCGTCGAGGCAGCGAGGATTTACGCGGCCTCGGCTCTGAAGTATCTCGAAGCCTGACGGGCCGCCGTCGATGGCCGACGCTCGGCCGCGACTTCGCCCGCTCGAGGCGTTCCCGGTCGAGCACGACGGCCAGCGCCTGATCGCGCTCCGGGATCCGAGCGGCTTCACGGACCAGGTGATCATGCTGCCGATGCCGCTCCTCGATCTCGTCTCGCTCTTCGACGGCGAGCACTCCCTGGAGGAGATCCGGGGGATCCTGCACGCGCGCCACGGCGATGGGGCGCCGAGCGTCGAGCAGATCGCGACCGTCGCCCAGGGTCTCGACGAGCACGGATTCCTGGATGGGGAGCGCTTCGCCGAGCGGCGACGGGCCGTCGAGACGGCCTTTCGCGAAAGCCCGGTGCGGCCCGCCGCGCACGCGGGCGGCGCCTATGCCGGCGAGCCCGCGGCGCTCGCGGCGCAGATCGACGGCTTCTTCGCACACGCGGATGGCCCCGGCGTCACCGCGCTTTCGGAGACGTCGACCGACGGCCACCCTCCGCTCCGGGGGCTCATCGCGCCGCACGTCGACTTCCACCGCGGCGGGCCGACCTACGCGTGGGCCTATCGCGAGCTGCTGGCGCGCTCGGACGCCGATCTGTTCGTGATCCTCGGGACGTGTCACGCCGGCATGGCCGACCCGTTCTCCGTCACCGTGAAGCCGTTCGAGACGCCGCTCGGCCCCGTGCCGGTCGACCGCGAGTTCGTCGAGCGGGTGTCGCGCCGCTACCGCGACGACCTGTTCACCTCTGAGGCGGCCCATCGCAGCGAACACTCGATCGAGTTCCAGGCGGTGATGCTGCAGCGCTTGCTCGGCGAGCGCCGGCCGTTCACCATCGTGCCCGTGCTCGCCTCCTACGTGCACGAGGCGGTGTGGGCGGGCTGCGATCCCGAGGGCGACCGCCGCGTTCCCCGCTTCATCGACGCGTTGCTCGAGACGATGGCCGCGACGTCGCGCCGCGTCTGTCTCGTCGCCGGGGTCGATCTCGCCCACGTCGGCCCGCGATTCGGCGATCCGGCGCCCAACACGCCCGAGTTCCTCGCCGCGGTGGAGCGGGACGACCGGAACATGCTCGAGGCCGTCGTCGACGGGGACGCGACCGCCTTCTACGCGTCGATCGCCCACGACGGCGACCGCCGGCGCATCTGTGGACTCTCGCCGATCTACACGTTCCTCCGCGCGCTGCCGGGCGTCCGCGGGCGACTCGTTCGCTACAGCCAGTGGCCCGACCGCGAAGGGGCGGTGACGTTCTGCGCGGCGGCGTTCCCATGACGGCCCAGGCCGACGCAGGATCCACGCCAGGTCCGCCGTCCGCCTGGACGTTGCCCCGCCTTCGGATCACGCGCGACGGCGACTGGCTCCACGACGACGTGGAGATCACGCATCCCGGGATCCTCGCGGCCCTGCGCGAGTCCTTGCGGGTCGACGCGGAGGGGCATCACCTTCAGATCGGGAGCGTACGGGTGCCGGTCGAGGTGGACGATGCGCCGTTCGTCGTGACGCGCGCGGAGCGCGACGGCGAGCGCCTCGTGCTGACACTGAACGATCTCTCGCGGGAAGCCCTGGCCTCGGACACGCTCACGGTGGGCGACGACGGGGTCCCGCACTGCCAGGTGAAGGACGGCCGGTTCAGCGCGCGGCTGAGTCGGGCGGCGACCTATCAGCTCCTGCAGCACGTGGAGTACGAGGAGGTCGACGACCGGGCGACGCTGGTCCTCGGCGGCCTGCGCGTGCCGCTCCGTCGCCCGCCGTCCGCGTGAGCCGGGGGGCGCAGCGGCGGCGCCTCAACACGATGTCGAAGCTGCCGCGCGAGAGCAGCAGGGACTGGCGGTCCGCCTCCTGAGCCTCAACGCGGGCGACCCGCGACTGCCGCCGTCACGGCTCCGGGTCGCCCGCGCTCGTCGCCGACGGCGAGCGCCTCGACGAACGCCCGTCGCGTCGCCCGGGTGAACCAGCGACCCGCGGGCGACTCGAGCATGCCGACGTAGCGGGCGAGATCCGCGTCGCTCAGATCGCGATACGTGAACAGGAGCGAGGTCATCACGCGGAGCCGAGCGCCGTCGTCGATGGCCTGGATCGGTGACCACTCGCCGGCGTCGCGGGCCGGCATGCGCGGGGGCATGAAGGGCGTCAGCGTGCGGCGGAGGGCGCTCGCGGCGCGCGCCCACACGAGGGCAGAGCCGCTGGTGACCTCGGCGGCGCGCTCGAGGCGAAGGGCGAGCGCGATCCGGGCCGGGGCGGGGGGTGCGCCGGGGAGCCGGTCGACGAACGCCACGTGCTCGGCGCGGCCCGTCGCTGCGGCCGCGTGCTCGAGCGCCACGATCCGGCGCGAGAGCGGACTCCTGAGCCAGCCGAGGACCGCCTGCGCGCGCTCGGGCTCCATCTCGCGCGCGAGCGCCGCGCGCATGCGGCGCCGGAGCGCGTCCGCTCCGAGCGTCTGCTCGACGACGGCGGCGGCCGCCGCGTGCCGCGACACCTGGCGCCAGCGCGCGAACTCGGCGCGAACCATCGCGGCGAGGAGGTCCACCTGTCCGTCGAGGCCCGACAGCCGCATCATCTCGGCGCTCGGGTCGTCCACTCCGCGAGGTCCGGCCGCCGCCGGCGGCGACGCTGTCGTGGCGTCGTCAGGCCGAGGTGCGGACGCGCCGGTTCCGGGGAGCGGGCCCCCGTCGTCGTCTCCTGTCCGCCGGCGGTGCGCGTCGAACCGCCAGAACTCGTCCGTGTAGTTGACGACCCCGCGATCGTCCTCCCACCGATAGAGCGCGGCCGTCGCCGGCGCGGCGGCGACCAGCAGGCAGAGCGTGGCGGCGGCTACCCGCGCGGCAGGAAACATCACCGGGGTCCCTGCGCCCGGGCCAGTGGCGCCCCGACTGCGCGATCGAGCTGCGCGGCCGGCTCGCCTTGCCGCGCCTCGCGAAGCGCCGCGCTCACGCGCGAGACGAACTCGCGATCGCCGGGGTGATAGCGCGCGTAGGCGCGCGCGTGCTCCGCCGCCTCGGTCCAGCGGCCTCCGCGGAGCAGCGTCTCCACGAGGTGCCGGCGCGGGATCGCCGCCGAGGGCGCGCTGGCCACGAGCGGCTCGAGGGCGTGCTCGAAATCGAGGCGCATGCGCTCGACCCAGGCGAGCCCGAACAGGCCGCCCCGCACGTGCACGCGCACGCGCTGGCCCGGGCTCAACAGCGCGGGGGCGACGCGGTCGCGCTCGGGGAAGACGAGCACGCGGACGAGACCGCCCGGGTGATCCGCGGACTGCAGATCCGCCCACCAGAGGGGCGTCCCCGCGATCCCCCAGACCGCGGTGATCTCGCCGCGCCGCTCGGATCCGGGCGTTCGGTCGAACGTGCCGTTGAACGTGAGCACCATCGCCCACGCGCAATAGATCGCGGTGAGCGCGATGATGCCGCGGTCGGCGATCGACGCGGCGCGCGCGACGAGCGGGGAGCGGCGGGCGACGCGCTCGGCGAGCCGCATGGCGACCACGGCGCCGAGGCCCGCGACCGCGATGGCGAAGAGCCAGAACAGCGCGCGGCCCGAGAGCCATCCGAGCAGCGTGAGCCACGTCTTGATCCACGACACGCCGTCCATCAGCGCCGCCGCGAACCCGAGCGCGGGCGCGAGGACGTTCAACAGGATGAGGTTCAGCACGACCAGCGGCGCGTAGCGTAGGGCGACCTCGATCACGTGGCCAGACACCTCGGACGGCCTCGCGCTGGCCACGCGCCGTGTCAGGATGAGCGCGTCGAGCGCGAGCAGGATGCCGCCGGCGAGCATGGTGAGCGCCAGGAGCCAGTGAGCCGGGCGATACGTGCCCGCCATGTCGGCGAACCAGAGCGTGAGTCCGCAGAGCAACGCGATCGTCAGCACGGGCAGCCGCAGCAGCCGGCGCACCGCCTGGCCGACGACCCCGGTCATCGCCCGTCGCTCCCGCGGGCGGACAGCTCGACGAAGCGTTCCGCATGAAGCCGGGCGCGCGCGTGCTCGCCGAGCGCGCCGAGGGCCCGCGCCAGCCGCCCGTGCGCTTCCGCATTGTCGGCATCGAGGGCGAGCGTGCGCCGCATGCGCGTGGCCATGCCGAGCGGATCGCCGAGCTTGCCGATCAGCACGGCCTCGAGATCCCGGAAGTAGAACGCGTCGGTCGGCGCCGCGTCGAAGGCTCTCGTGATCATCTCGTGCTGCACGAGGAGATCGCCCACCTTCCCTGCCTCCACGGCGAGCCAGCGCAGGGCTTCGGCGTGACGAGGATCGGCGATGAGCGCCCGCCGCATGGCGAGACGCGCCGCCTCGTACTCGCCGCGCTTGTCGTGCACCACGCCGAGCGTGAGGTAGGCATCGGCCGGGCGATCGCCCGCGTCGATCGCCTGGCGCGCGTAGGCCATGGCGGCGGCTCCCTGTCGCTCGTCGAAGATCCGCAGGTAGCGGTGGAGGTGGGCGAGCAGGCAGAGGGGACGTTCCGCCGGGGCCCGGCGTCCGAGGTCGCCGGCCAGCTCCATGATGCGATACACGATCGTCTCCCGCTTGCCGGCCGAGCCGGATCGGAGCGCGCGATTGAGGTGGTCGATGGCGCCGCCCGGATCGCCCGTGCGGCCCAGCGCGACCGCCGCCAGGTAGAGCGCGTCGATGTCGCCCGGCCGCCGGCGAAGGGCCGCGCCGAACTCCGCGAGCGCCTCCGCCGGCCGGTCGCGCTCGAGGGCGATCTCGCCGAGCGTGACGCGCGCATCCGCGGCCCCGGGGACGAGGGCGAGCGTCATCCTCGCGCGCTTGGTTGCCGCGTCCGCGTGCCCGGCGTAGAGGGCCCAGTAGCCCGTGTGGTCGTCCGCGTAGCTCACGCGCAGCTGGCCATGCTGGCCCGCGCGGTAGGCCCGGGCGGCGTCCCCGCTCTTGCCCGACAGATACAGCAGGAGCGCGCGGGGCCCGGTGCGCGAGATCTGGATCAGACTCGGCGAGAGCGGACTGAGCTGCCAGTAGGCGACCGACCAGACGAGGGCGAGCGCGGTCGCCACCACGACCGCGGGCCGGAGTCGAAGCGGACTGGACGACGAGCGAGCGGGCCCGTCCATGGTGGACGGGAGTGCACGAGGAGTGCCATCCGAACCATGGCGGAACCCGCGTCATTTCCGCCCTCTCCGGTCTGGTGACACGGGACCGGCATGACGAATCGCGCCACTGCCGATGCCTGCGAGCGACAGCGGCCGTGGCCGCCGCGGTTGGCTCGCGGCTCGCCGGGTCCGCCCGGCTCAGGCCTTGCGAAAGCGGTGGACGCCGTCCTCGCCGTGCACCCGCGCGGCGCGTCCCTCGGCCTCGAGGTAGTGCAGGTGGGCGAGCGTTTCGCCGATCGCGAACCCGAGCTGGTGCGTGTCGAGTCGACGGCGGAACAGCACGGGCACCAGGTCCGATGCCGTGCGCGGCTCGGCGAGCGCGTCGACGGTCGCGGCGAGCCGCTCGTCGTGATGCCGCCGCAGGTAGTCGAGCCGGGCGTGCAGGCCGCGGAACGGCAGCCCGTGCGACGGCAGCACCAGCGTCTCGCCGGGGAGCGGGCGAAACCGCGCGAGCGAGTCGAGGTAGAGCTTGAGCGGATTGCCGCGCGGCTGATCCGGCCACACGCTGACGTTGGTGGTGATCTTCGGCAGCACCTGATCGCCCGAGATCAGCACGTTGTCCTCCGGGCAGAAGAGACAGGCGTGCTCCGGCGCGTGGCCCAGAACGGTGAACGCGTGCCAGCGACGCCCCCCGATCGTGAGCACGTCGCCCTCGCGCACCGCGCGGAATTGGTGCGCGACGCTCGGGACGAGCTGCTGATAGTGGTTGCCGCGCTCGCGGAAGGCCTCGACCTGCGCGTCGGGCACGCCGTTTCGCCGGTAGTGGCCGAGCCGCTTCTCCGAATCGTTGCCGCCCATGCCCTGCCAGGCGAGCTGGGCCATGAGCCACTCGGCTTGCGGGCTCCACATCTCCACGCCGAAGCGCCGCGCGAGCCAGTCAGCGTTGCCGATGTGATCGGGATGGAAGTGGGTGACCAGGACGCGGACGATCGGCTGGTCGCGCAGCTCACCGGCGAAGAGCGTCTCCCACAAGGCCCGCGTGGGAGGCAAGCCGACGCCCGTGTCGACCACGGTGATGCCGCGCTCGTCGTCGAGGAGCCAGAGGTTGATGTGATTGAGCGCGAACGGCAGCGGCATCCGGATCCAGCGGATGCCGGGCGCCACGACGGTGGTCGTGCCTCCCTCGGGCGGATCCGGCCAGGGATGCACGAGCCCCGGCGCCTCGGCAGCGAGCGGGTGCGCGGGTTCGGGTTTCATGCGCGCATTGTCTCACACGCGCTCTCGCCGCGTCCCACCCGCGGCGAGCGCGGTCAGGGCGTGACGATCGGACCCGTGTCCACGACCTCGAAGTTGCTGCCGGCCACCGTCTTCAGCTGATCCAGGACCTCGTTGTCCCACAGCGGATTGCGTTCGCCGGTGATGAACCAGCTCGATCCGTTGTCCGCGACGATCATGCCGTAGGTCTTGAGCGCGCGCAGGATGACCTGCACCTGCGGATGGAACGGCGAGATGTCGAAGCCCTGCTTGAGCCGGAGGCGCAGGCCCATCGGCGGCAGGTCCGGGTTGGTGCTGCTGCTGGCCCAGTGCGAGGCCGGCGCGATGTAGCCCTTCTGGGTGCGGCTCACGGTGAAGCGCACCGCGTGGCGCAGCTCGCCCGAGAGGACGACCTCGTCGTAGCGCACGAGACCTGGCAGGATGGGCAGCCCGGCGGCGTCGGCCGAGGTCCACTTCGGCGGCCGCGTCGCGTTGATCTTGAAATCCCAGACCGCGCCCGAGTCGGCCGACCAGCCGCTGCCCTCGCGCCACGCGTTGTACATCTCGTAGAGGACGCACTGATCCCGGTCCAGCACCAGCACGTGGCGATCGGAGCCGCCCTCGACGGGGGCGTCCGGCGGAATCGGGTACGGCCCCGTATCGCTCTCGTCGTCCCAGTAGAATGACACGGGCACGCGCGGCTGGGTTCCGGGCACCGTCGTGAAGGGAATGCCGTAGATGTCGCCGAAGTCGGGGTGCAGGTTGCCCGTGCCGATGCTCGCGATGAACCGGGCCGAGTTGGGATGCACGGGCCAGGTCGAGACGTCGGTGTTCCAGGCGTTGTCCGGCGGGAACACGCGACACCCGGCGATGGTCGGCCCGTCGCCGCTGACGTCGGGCTGATTGTCGACGACCACGGAGAGCGAGCGGATGGCCCTGACCGACCCGAGGGCGTTCAGCGCCTTGACCTTGATGGTGTGCGTGCCGTCGGCCACGGCGCCGGTGTTCCACTGAGCGCTGCACGGAGGGAGGGGGCACGTGGCGATCAGGGCGCCATCGACCTTGATCTTCACGGGACCGGGTTTCATGATGCCGCTCACCGACACCGCGATCGTGACGGTGCCCGAGACCGGCGACGGCAGGGGAGCGACAGTGATCGTCGCGGCCCAGACCGGCGACGCCCAGACCAGCGTGGCGATCGTCACGAGGACGCTGAAGGCGCGAGACCGCATGTCGTAGGTTCCTCCTGGCCGGCCACGCGGTGCAAGGCCGGTGCCCGGGCGACTGGCGCCGAACGCCGAGGGCGCCAGGGACAACTCGCTGATTGATTTCGCCCGGCCGCTGCGACAGATTCCGCAACCGATGGACGCGCGCCGTCAGTGTCACGAGCCGGCGGCACGCCGGTCCGCGAGCGTCACGAGCCGGTCGCGTCCTTCGTCGCGCCTCGACGGCCACGTCTCGGAGCGAGGCCCGCAGCGGGGCCAGAGGGAAGCACGGCGACCGGTTGACAACCACCCGCGCCCATCGGCAGAGTGACGCGTCACGACCCGGTCGGAGGATGCAGGCGACGTCCGTCCGAGCGCGGAGCGACGCACGAGAGGAGCCAGCATGCGGATCGTGGTGATGGGCAGCGGGGGCACGGGCGGCTACTTCGGCGCCAAGCTCGCGCGGGCCGGGGAGGACGTGACGTTCGTGGCGCGCGGCGCGCATCTCGCGGCGATCCGGGCGAAGGGGCTCACGGTGCGGTCGGCGATCGAGGGCGAATTCCTCGTCACCGCACCCGCGGTCGAACGGCTCGACGGTCTGGCGCCGGCCGATCTCGTGCTGTTCTGCGTGAAGTCCTTCGACACGGAGACCGCGGCGGAGATCATCCGCCCGGTCGTCGGCCCCGGCACCGGCGTGCTGTCGATCCAGAACGGGGTGGACAACGAGGAGCGATTGGCCCGGATCCTCGGAGATGATCGCGTGCTCGGCGGCGTCGCGCAGGTCTTCTCGACCATCGAGGCGCCGGGCGTGATCGCGCATGCGCTGCTCGGGCGCATCCTGTTCGGCGAGATGCGCGGGACCGAGAGCGAGCGGGCCCGCGCGTTCCTGGCGGCCTGCGGCCGCGCCGGGATCCCGGCCGAGATCTCGGGTGACATCGTCCGCACACTCTGGGAGAAGTACGTGTACCTCGCCGCTCAGTCGGGGATGACGGCGCTCACGCGCTGCCCGGCGGGCGTGCTCCGAGCGCTGCCGCCCACGCGCGAGATGTACCGGCGCATCGTCGACGAGGTGATCGCGCTGGGGCGCGCGGCGGGCGTCGATCTCGCCGCCGACTACGCGGCGCAGTGCATGGCCGTGCTGGACGCGATCGGCGCCAACGCCTACTCGTCGCTCCACCACGACCTCGTGCACGGCAGGCGGCTCGAGCTGGAGGCCCTGCAGGGCCACGCCGTGCGGCTCGGAGAGCGGTATGGCGTGGCCACGCCGATGCTCTTCGCCGCCTACGCCGCGCTCACCCCCCACCTCGACGGGCCGCCGTCGCCGCCTGGACGCTGAGCGCCGCACGCCGGCCGTATACTGGCCGGGTGTCTCCGTCTGGGAGGCTCTGGGCCTATGTGTTTCGCTATCGGCGCCGATACGGGCTGGGCATCGCCTGTCTCGCCGCGGCGACGGGCCTGTCGCTCGGCATTCCGTGGATGGTCAAGAGCGCGATCGACGCGATGGGGCGAGACGGCGGCGCCGCGATCCCGCGCTACGTCCTGATCATCATCCTGCTGGCGGCCGCGCACGGTCTGGCGCGGATGGGCTCCCGCTTCGCAATGGTGGGCGCCGGGCAGTGGGTGGAACACGACGTCCGGGCGGACCTTCACGCGCACCTGCTGACCATGCCGCCCGCGTTCTATCACGATCATCGCGTCGGCGATCTCATGTCGCGCGCCTCGAGCGACATCGCCGCGGTTCGCCAGCTGGCCGGCTTCGGCATCGTCATGCTGGCGGGGACCTCGCTCACCTTCCTCGGCACCATCGCCGCCATGTGGATGATCGATCCCTGGCTCACCGTGTTCGCGCTCGGGCCGTTTCCGCTGCTCGTCCTCGTCGCCCGCCGATTCAACCACGACGTGGAGGAGCGCGCGACCGCCGTGCAGGAGCAGCTCGGCGCGCTCTCGGCCAAGCTGCAGGAGAACCTCGCGGGCATGACGGTGGTCCGCGCCTACACGATGGAGGCGCGCGAGATCGCGGACTTCGGGCGGCTGAACGCGGAGTACCTCCAGAAGAGCCTCCGGCTCGCCCGGGTGCAGGCCGTGTCGTTTCCGCTCATGGGGTTCGTCTCCGGCCTTGGGGGACTCATCGTGCTCTGGCTCGGCGGCAAGGCGGTCGTCGACCAGCGCATCACGCTCGGCGCGTTCGTCGCCTTCAACGGCTACCTGGCGCACCTCGCGTGGCCGACGATCGCGCTCGGCTGGACCCTCGCGAGCCTCAAGCGCGGTCTCGCGTCGATGCAGCGCATCGCCTACGTGCTCGACACGCCGCCGCCCATGGACGTGGCGGACGACGGCGAGCAGCGGGTCCCGGCCGGCGCCATCGAGTTCAGGCGTCTCACGTTCGCCTACGGCGACCGCGGCCCGGTCCTCTCGGACGTGAGCTTCCAGGTGCCCGAGGGCGGCCTGGTCGCCGTGGTGGGACCCACGGGCAGCGGCAAGTCGACCCTCGGACTCGTGCTGTGCCGGCTCTTCGAGCCGCCGCGCGGCACCGTCTTCGTGGGTGGAGTCGACGTGCGCGATCTGCCTCGCGGTCGGCTCCGCCGCTCGGTCGGGTACGTGCCGCAGGAGGCGTTCTTGTTCTCCCGCACGCTCCGCGACAACGTCCTGCTCGGCGGATTCGAGCCCGACCGCCTGCTCGCGGCGGCGGCGGCCGCCGGGCTCGGCGAGGAGGTCGAGAGCTTTCCCCAGGGCTGGGACACCGTGGTGGGCGAGCGCGGGCTCACGCTCTCCGGCGGCCAGCGCCAGCGGGCGGCGCTCGCGCGCGCGCTCGCGGGCGAGCCGCCGTACCTCGTCCTCGACGACGTCCTCGCCTCGGTGGATGCGACGAAGGAGTGGGAGATCCTGCGCTCGCTCAGAGCCGCGGTGAGCGGGCGCACCACGCTGCTCGTCACCCATCGCCTTCGCGCGGCGCAGGAGGCGGATGCGATCGTCGTCCTCGACGACGGCCGGGTGGTGGAGCGCGGCCTGCACCCCGAGCTCCTGGCGCTGGGCGGGGTGTACGCGCGGCTCTGGCGCGTGCAGCAGCTCGAGGACGAGCTGGCCAATGCATGACGACGAGGTCCTGGGCAAGGCGTACGACGCGCGGCTGATGCGCCGGATCTGGGAGGTGGCCCGGCGGCATCGCGGGCTCATCGTCCTCTCGCTCGCGCTGTTTCCGCTGGTGGCGGGCCTCGAGCTGCTGCAACCGTATCTCGTCAAGCTCGCCATCGACGACTACATCCTCGAGCGCGACTGGCTCGGCCTCGGGTGGATCGCCGCCGCCTTCCTCGCCGCCCTGATCGCCATCTACGGACTCCGGGTCGCGCAGGCCTACGTGACCCAGCTCACGGGCCAGCGCGTGATCCACGACTTGCGGGCCGCGCTGTTCGCGCACCTGCAGTCGCTCGATGCCCGCTTCTACGACAAGAACCCCGTGGGCCGGCTCATGACCCGCGTGCTCAACGACGTGGAGGCGATCAACGAGCTGTTCACGAGCGGCGTCGTCGCCGTGCTCGGCGACGTGCTCATGCTGGGCGGCATCGTCCTCATCATGCTCTGGATGAACTGGACGCTCGCGCTCGTCGCCTTCGCGCTCGTGCCGCTGCTCGCGGCGGTCGGCCTCTACTTCCGGATCCGCGCCCGGCAGAGCTACCGGGGCGTGCGCACCCAGCTCGCGCGCCTCAATGCGTATCTGCAGGAATCCCTGCTGGGCATGACGGTGATCCAGCTGTTCGCGCGGGAGGCGGCCGAGCGCGAGAGCTTCGGGCGCCTGAACGCCGATCTGCGCCGGGCGCAGTTCCGCTCGACGTTCTACGACGCCTCGTTCTACGCGATCGTCGAGGCCCTGGGCTCGACGGCGGTCGCGCTCGTGCTGTGGTACGGAGGCGGCGAGGTCGTGCGGGGGACGCTGACCTTCGGCGGCCTCGTCGCGTTCCTCGAATACCTGGCGCGCGCGTTCCTGCCGCTGCGCGATCTCGGCAACAAGTACACGGTGATGCAGGCGGCGACGGTCTCCGCGGAACGCATCTTTGGATTGCTCGACACGGTCCCGGGGATCCCGGCGTCGGCGGCGCCCGCGCCGGCGTCGAGCGTCGCCCGGCCGGACGTGCCGGCCGTGGAGTTCCGGCGCGTGTGGTTCGCGTACGAGGGCGAGCAGTGGGTGCTGCGCGACTGCTCGTTCCGCGTGACGCGCGGCGAGCAGGTGGCCCTCGTCGGGCCGACGGGCGAGGGCAAGACGACGATCGTGCGGTTGATGACGCGCGCCTACGAGGTGGCGCGCGGCCAGGTGCTCATCGAGGGGCGCGACGTGCGGGAGTGGGATCCGATGGCGCTTCGCCGGCACGTCGGGCTCGTGCCACAGGAGGTGTTCCTGTGGAGCGGCACGGTCGAGGCGAACCTCGGACTCGCCAAGGACGGCGACGTGAGCCCGTCGGATCTCGCGGCCGCGGTGGCGGCGGCCAACGCGGGCCGCCTGATCGACGCGCTTCCGGGCGGACTCCGCGCGGAGATCCGCGAGCGCGGCGTGAATCTTTCCCAGGGACAGCGCCAGCTCCTGGCCATCGCGCGCGCGCTCGTCTATAATCCAGCGGTCCTCGCGCTGGACGAGGCGACGTCGAGCGTCGATCCCGAGTCCGAGGCGCTCATTCGCGCGGGGATGGCCCGGCTGATCGAGGGGAGGACGAGCGTGATCATTGCCCATCGTCTGTCGACGATCCAGACGGCGCACCAGATCCTGGTGCTCCATCGCGGGGCGGTGAGCGAGGCGGGTCGCCATGCGGAGCTTCTCGCGCGGGGCGGCCTCTACGCGCGGCTGCACGAGACACAGTTCGGCGCGGGCGCGCCGTGATGTCAGGACGGGCCCGGGGCGCGCACCGGCCGCGCCCGGGCGAGCGGTTTCGGCGGGCCGTGTACCGTCTGGTCGAGGAAATCCCGCGCGGTCGCGTCGCGACGTACGGGCAGCTCGCGGCCATCCTCGGCTGGCCGAGGGCGGCGCGGGCGGTGGGGCACGCGATGCGCCATTGCCCGACGGGGCTGCCCTGGCATCGCGTGGTGAACGCCAGCGGAGGCATCAGCCTGCGGGCCAACGTCGGCAGCATGCTCACCCAGCGCGTGATGCTCGAGCAGGAGGGCGTGACGGTGCGACGCGGGCGCATCCGGCTCGATCAGCATCGATGGGCGGGGCCACGGCGACGCCGCCGGCTCGTGCTGCCGGCGCTGGCGCTCCTCTGACGCGCCGGGCACCGGCTCTCGTCCGGCGGGAGGGTTCGATGCGGCTCGGACTGAATCTCGGCTATTCCGGCTCGACGCTCGGGATCGACGCCTCCATGGTCCAGGAGGCGGACCGGCTCGGCTATCACTCGGTGTGGTCGGCCGAGGCGTACGGATCCGACGCGGTGACGCCGCTCGCGTGGCTCGCCGCCCTCACCACGCGCATCCACGTCGGCACCGCGATCATGCAGATCCCCGCGCGCACGCCGACGTTGACCGCGACCACCGCGCTCACGCTCGACCAGCTCTCGGGCGGGCGCTTCCTGCTGGGGCTCGGAGTGTCGGGGCCGCAGGTGGTCGAGGGCTGGCACGGCGTGGCTTTCGGCAAGCCGCTCGCGAAGACGCGCGAGTACGTCGACATCGTTCGCGCGGTGTGGCGCCGCGAGAAGCACCTCGAGTTCACGGGCGCGTCGTACCAGATCCCGTACGCGGGGCCCGATGCGACGGGTCTCGGCAAGCCGCTGCGCTCGATCCTTCACGGGCGGAGCGACATCCCGATCTATCTCGCCGCGATCGGCCCGAAGAACGTGGCGCTCGCGGCAGAGATCGCCGACGGGTGGCTGCCGGTGTTCTTCTCGCCGGATCGCATGGCGGTGTTCCGCGACTCGCTCGAGGCGGGCCGGCGCGCGGCCGGGGGCGGGAAGTCGCTGGCGAGCTTCGACGTCGCGCCGACCGTGCCCGTCGTGATCGGCGCCGACGTCCAGGCGTGCCGCGACGTCGTGAAGCCGCGCCTCGCCCTGTACGTCGGCGGCATGGGGGCGCGCGGGCGGAACTTCTACAACGACCTGGTCGCCCGGTACGGCTACGAGGCGGCCGCGAAGAGCATCCAGGACCGGTATCTGTCCGGGCGGCGGGACGAGGCGGCGGCGGCCGTCCCCGACGCGCTCGTCGACGAGATCGCGCTCTGCGGTCCGCGAGAGCGAATCGCGGAACGCCTCCAGCGGTGGACCGGCTCGGGCGTCACGACGCTGATCTGCGGCGTGAGCCAGCCCGAGGCGATGCGCACGATGGCGGAGCTGGTGCTGTGAAGCCGAGCGTCTTGAGGGTGCAGTCGGCCATCGCCGCGCTCGGGCTCGATCGGCGCATCATCGAGCTCGCGGTGTCCGCGCGGACCTCGCAGCAAGCGGCCGAGGCGCTCGGCGTGACGGTCGGGCAGATCGCCAAGTCGCTTGTCTTCGCGGTGAATGCGCGGCCGCTCCTGGTCATCGCCTCCGGCGCCAATCGCGTCGACGAGGCCAAGCTCGGCGCGCTCGCCGGAGGATCGGTCCGACGCGTCGATGCCGAGACCGTGCGACAGGCCACCGGGTACGCGATCGGCGGCGTGCCGCCGCTCGGCCTCGCCGCCCCGCTCCCGATCTACATCGATCGGGATCTGCTCGCGTACGAGCTGATCTACGCGGCCGCGGGCGCGCCCGAGTGCGTGTTCCCGCTGAGCCCCGACGAGCTGGTGCGCGGGACGGGCGGCACCGTGGCCGACGTGAAGGACGTGAGCCGAGCATGAACGTCGTCCCCCTCGCCGCCGACTCGCTCGGCGTGCGCTCGGTCGCCACGTACGTCGAGTGCGGCGAGACGCGCCTGCTCATCGATCCCGGCGCGTCGCTCGGGCGGAACCGCTTCAACCTGCCCCCGGCCGACGAGGAGTGGGACGCGCTCAAGCGCGCGAACGATCGGATCAGCGGGTATGCGGCGCGCGCCTCGATCGTCTGCGTGAGCCACTATCACGAGGACCACTTCCGGTACGAGCCGGGCCTCTACCGCGACAAGAGCGTGCTCGCCAAGGACCCGAAGCGCATGCTCGGCGCCGCGCAGGCCGAGCGGGCCTCGGGCCTCTGGAAGGGAATTGCCGCGATCGCTCGTCTCGATGCGGCCGAGGGCCGGCGTCTCGAAACCCTGGACACGGTCCTCACCGCGTCGCCGCCCCTCGCGCACGGGCCCGACGGCACGTCGCTCGGCTACGTGGTGGCGTTCACGGTGACCGATCGCCGCACCGGCTTCCGGTTCGTCCACGCCTCCGACGTGCAGGGCCCGGTGTCGGCCGTGGCGACCGCCTATCTGATCCGCGAGCGGCCCCATCTGCTCTACCTGTCGGGTCCGCCGGGCTACCTCGAGCGCGAGATCGGGTCCGCCGTCATCGATCAGGGCATCGCGAACCTCGAGCGCATCCTCGAGGCGACGGGGTGCCGGGTGATCATGGACCACTATGCGTTGCGCGACGTCCGGTATCCGGAGCGCTTCCGCAGGCTCTGGGAGAGCGGGCGCGTGGTGACGGCCGCAGGATTCCTCGGCCTCGCCGACAGCGCGCTCGAATCCGCGCGGCGCGCGCTGTGGTCCGCGCGACGAAAGCCACCGGCGCGGATCCCGCCGGCGTCCGTCGCGGCGGGACGCGGATTGAAGAGCCCGGCGGGCTCGGCTATCATCGACTCGTCTCGCCAACACAGACGACCCAAGGAAGGAACCGGTCAATGAGCGACACATCCGCGCTGAACGTCGGCGACGCCGCTCCCGACTTCACGCTCAAGACCATCGGCCTCAAGGAAGTGAGTCTCCGGGACTATCGAGGCCGGAATGTGGTGCTGCTCTTCTATCCGCTCGACTGGACGCCGGGCTGAAGCACCTGCATGCCCGCCTTCGACAAGCGCATCGGCGACTTCGAGGCGGCGCATACCCAGGTGCTGGGTATCAGCACGGACAGCCCGTTCAGCCACGAGAACTGGGCGAAGTCGGTGGGCATCTCCCGGTACCCGCTCCTGTCGGACACGCACCGGGCCGTGGCAAAGGCCTACGGCGTGTACTGGCCGGACTGGAACGCCAACGTTCGCGCGACCTACCTCCTGGACAAGCAGGGCACCGTGCGGTTCGCGGAGCGATATGGCCGAGGGGAACTGCCTGATCCGGACAAGATTCTGGCCGAGGTGAAGAAGCTCTCCTAGTCGGCTCCGTCTGCACCCGGCCGGCGGGGCTCTCGAGCGCCGCTGGCCGGAGATCCATGACCGATCACGTCCTCGAACGGCGGCTCTGGCTTCCCCGACCCCGGCCCGAGGTCTTCGAGTTCTTCGCCGAGCCCCGGAACCTCGAGCGGATCCAGCCGGCCGGCGCCAATCTGCGATGGCTGGCGGCACCACCGGCCGGGCTCGCGGCCGGGACCGTGCTCGACTTCCGGCTGCGCACGCTCGGCATGCCGACCCGCTGGCGCGTGCTCGTTCGCGAGTTCGACCGGCCGTACCGCTTCGTCGACGTGCAGCTCTGGGGACCGTTCGCGCGCTGGGAGCACCGGCACACGTTCGCCGAAGGGCCCGGCCCGGAGGGCGCGGAGGCGCCGGCGGGAACGTGGGTGGAAGATCGGATCACGTACCGATTGCCATGGGGGCCACTGGGCCACCTGGCGCACGCGCTGGCGGCAGGACGCCACATCAAGGCAGTGTTCGATCACAGAGACCAACGGCTGCGCGAGCTCTTCCCGCCGCCCTGACGAGGACGCCGATGACCCGCTATCTCGCCTCCGGCAGCTCTATCCCGAGGGCGGAGAGGTGTGGCCGGACGCGGTCGCTGAGCAGCCCGATCCGCGCCAGGTTGTTGACCATCGTGGCGTGCATGTCGCGCCGGAAGTACTTCCGGTACGCGGCGTAGTCGTTGCGCGCCGCGGCGTCGCGGCGATAGCGGCGCACCTCGTCGATGTCGGACGCTGAGAAGCCGACGTCCTGGTAGGCCTCGAGCGGGAAGAAGCCCGTCAGCACCTTCTCGATGGCCAGGCAGGTGAACTCCTCCATCTCGCGCCGTTCGGCCTCGCTGGCGTCGCGGACGATGGCGGGTAGCGCGAGCATGCCGAAGCCCATGTGGCGCGACTCGTCGGACAGGATGCGCCGGCACACCTCGCCGAGCACCGGATCGGTGGCCGCCTCCGCCATCATCTTGAACATCGACACCGCGAACGTCTCGGCGACGAGCTGGAGCGCGATCGTCTTGATGTACCAGCGGGGGTCCGTGAGGATCGCGTCGAAGAGGAAGCGCTCGTTCTCGGGCATGGGGTAGTGCAGGCCGCCGAGGCGGGCCTGGACGTAGCGCTCGAGCACCTCGTTGTGGCGCGCCTCGTCCATGACCTGGGTCGCCTGGAAGAACTTCTGGTCGGCGCCGGGCACGATGTCGACGAGCTGGCTGCAGGCGAGCATGGCCCCCTGCTCGCCGTAGAGGAGCACGGAGAGCCGCCACGCGGTGACGCGCCGGTTCAGCTCGACCCGGTCGCGCTCGCCCAGCCGCTCCCAGAGCGGGCTGCCGTGGATGTCGATGAGCTCGTCGGCCAGCACGCGGCCGTCGGACGGCTCGGGCGTGCTCCAGGCGATGTCGCGGGCGGCGTTCCACTGGTCGCGCTTGGCCTTCTCGTAGAGGCTGCGCATGTCCTCGGCCTGGACCGAGTAGTCGAACTCGAACACCGTGTCGATCGAGCTGGAAATCGTGCGCCGTGTCATGGAGGCCTCCTCGGGTCTGACGCTCGCCATGAGCCCTGCGAAAACTCGTGGGTTCTATTTTTGAACTCACTGGTTTTTACCATGGACGGATCCGGGGGTCAAGTACACTGGCGGCCGTGCGACCCAAGCAGAAGGCGGTGCGCGATCAGATCCTGCGCTCGGCGGCCGACCTGTTCCGCGAGCGCGGGTACCGCGCGACCACGCTCGACGACATCGCCGCGCGGCTCGGCATGTCGAAGGCCTCGCTCTACACGTCCTTCCGCGCCAAGGACGAGATGCTCGCCGCGATCTCGCGCGAGACCATCGAAGGGTTCACGCGCGAGCTGGGGCTCGTGCTCGCCTCGGCCTTGCGTCCGGAAGAGAAGCTCCGCCGCATCGTGCGGGAGCACGTGCGCTTCGTCATCGCCAACCGCTCGTTTCTCACGGTGTTCTTCAGCGAGGAGGCGAACCTGCCGCCGCGCTTCGTGCGCGCGCTCGCGCGCCAGAAGGATCGCTACGACAAGGGCGTCGAGTCGGTCATCGCCGACGGCATCCGGCGGGGCGCCTTCCGGGACGTGCCGCCGCGGCTCGTGGTGTTCGGGCTGCTCGGCATGCTGAACTGGCTCTACAAGTGGTACAACCCGCGCGGCCGCTGGGGCGCGGAGGAGATCTCCTCCGCCTTCCTCGCCGTCGTGGAGGGGGGGCTCGTGCGCCAGTCGCGCCGGACCCCGGCGCTCTCCCGACGCATGGCCCGGCTGCGGCGCGAGCTGGGAGACCTCGTCCGGGCGCTCGACGCCTGAGCCCGTGCACGGCGCTTGATGTGGTGGAGGACGCCCGGTAAGGTAGGCGCGATGAGGACGATGGCCGGCGTCGCCGTGTCGCTCTGGCTCGGGGTCATGGGCGGCTTTGCGTTCATCGTCGCGCCGGCGGCGTTCGCGACCCTCGAACGCGAGGCGGCGGGCCGCCTCGTCGGCGCGATCTTCCCGCGCTACTACCTGGTCGGCGTGATCCTCGGCGGGCTCGCGCTCGTCGGGCTGGTCGGGCACTGGCAGGGGGCAGGCTCGCGAGCGTGGGACTGGCTGGGGTCGGGCCTCGTGATCGTCATGGTGGCCCTGACGCTCTATGCGTGGCTCGTGGTGTTGCCGGCCGCTCACGCCGCCCGCGAGGCCATGCGCCAGGCGCCGGCGGCCTCGGCCCAGGCGGAAGGGCAGGGCTTCGCCCGGCTCCACCGCCTCTCCACGATCCTGAACGGCGTCGTCATGCTGGCGGGCATCGGCTTCCTGGCCCTCGACGCCGCGCGGCGCACATGAGCGCGTTCGAGCCGCTCGGCCTCGACCACGTGGTCCTCCGCGTCAGGGACCAGGTCGTCTCGCAGCGCTTCTACATCGAGACGCTCGGGTGCACGCTCGATCACGTCAACGAGCGGATCGCGCTGATCCAGCTCCGGTTCGGCGCGCAGCTCATCGATCTGCTGCCGGCAGGCGAGGGCGGCGCGGGCACGGGCGGGCTCGATCACGTCTGCCTGTCGATCCGCTGCGACGACCTGGCCGCGGTTCGGGCCGCGCTGATCGAGCGCGGCGTGGCCGTCGAGGGCGATGTGGTCCAGCGGCGCGGGGCCTACGGGACCGGGCCCTCGCTCTATCTGCTGGACCCGGACGGCTATCGGATCGAGCTCAAGCCCCGCTGAGGACGAGCGCGAGCAGCGCCCTCGCGAGATCGTCCGCCGTCACGGAGCCGCCATCGGTCGGCGCCTGGAGCAAGGCGGCCTCGGCGGCGCCGACGATGAGGGCCGCAACCGCGCCGGGATCGAGCCCGGCCTTCACCGCCCCCGACGCCACGCCCTCCGTCAGGATGTCCTCGAGCGAGAGCCGGAGCTGCTCTCGTTGCCACGCGAGCCGAAGACGACAGTGCTTGTCCTCGCGGGCGGCGATCCAGCCGCGCAGCATCAGTCCGGAGAAGTCGGGGTCGCCGCTCCCGTACGCCCGGAACAGCAGCTCGAGGGCTTCCGCGAGCTTCGCAGCCGGCGCGGCCGGCTGGCGAGCGATACGGGCCAGATCGCTCGCGACCAGCAAGCCGCGCTCGTCGATCACCGCCGGGACACCCTGGTCCATGTGAGCCGGAGACGCCGGCCGTCGCCGGCTCCGCGCCCGTCTCGTCTTCACGCGGCGGGCGATGTCAGTTCCCGGTCACGAACTGGAAGGACTCGACCTGCACGCGGTACCGCCGCTCGCTCCCCGAGCCGAGCAGGCGGATCTCGAACGGCGAGCTGCCCCGCGACGGGACCGTGCCGGCGACGAAGCAGCGCCCCCGGCTGACGACCCGGCCGCCTTCGTCCAGGCCTTCGGCGAGGACGACGACCCGCTCCGCCATATTGTTCGTCGCGTTGCGGACGTCGCCGAAGACGAGCACGCGCGATCCCCCGGCCTTCTCCGTCGTGAACGTCACGCTGAGTCCGGCCCCGGACTGCGGGGTGAACGCCTGCGCGCCGGCCAGCGAGGGGAGAGCGCCGACCAGCAGCCCCGACAGGAACACCCGTCGAGTCATTCGTACCTCAAGGCTTCGATCGGATTGAGCCCGGCCGCCTTGCGCGCCGGGTAGAAGCCGAAGAAGATTCCCACGGCGGCGGCGAAGCCGAAGGCGATCAGGATCGATTCCGAGCTGACCAGGACGCGCCACTCGGCGAAGTATGCCATGGCCCACGAGCCGACGAGCCCCATCGCGATCCCGATGGCGCCGCCGATGAGCGACAGCGTCACGGCCTCCACGAGGAACTGCGTGAGGATGTCGCGGCTCCGCGCGCCGACGGCCATGCGAAGCCCGATCTCTCGCGTGCGCTCCGTCACGGAGACCAGCATGATGTTCATGATGCCGATGCCTCCGACGAGCAGCGAGACGGAGGCGATCGCGGCGAGGAGCAGGGTGAGGACGCGCGAGGACTCCTCCTGCGACTGCAGCACCTCCGACAGGTTCCGCAGCCAGAAGTCGTCTTCCTGGAAGGCCTGCAGCCGATGGCGCTGCCGCAGCAGCTCGCGCATCTCCTCCTCGGCTTGCTTCATCATGCCCGCGTCCCTGACGCGCACGGAGATGGCCCCCACCGACTTCGCCTTGGCCTGGCTGCCGCCGATGACCTTGCGCTTCGCGGTGGTCAGGGGAATCAGGATGACGTCGTCCTGGTCCTGGCCCCAGGTGTTCTGCCCTTTGCGGCTCAGCACGCCGACCACCGTGAACGGCACCTTCTTGATGCGGATCACCTGGTTGAGCGGGTCGCCGTCGGCGAAGAGGTTGTACGCCACCGTCTGACCGATCACGGCGACCTTGGTCGCCCCGTCGACGTCCTCCTGCACGATGGGCCGGCCGTCGTTCACCGGCCACTCGCGAGCCACGAAGTATTCGGGCGTCACGCCTTGCAGCGTGGTGCCCCAGTTGAGATTGCCATAGACGACCTGGCCCGTTCCGCGGACGGACGGGGCCGCCGCCTCGACGAGCCCGATCTCGCGCTGAATCGCCCAGGCGTCGTCCTCCGTGATCGTGAGCTGGCTCCCGGAGCCGATCCGCACGCCGCCCTGCGTGACGCTGCCAGACAGGACGACGATCATGTTGGAGCCGAGGCTCGCGATCTGCTCGGCCACGCGCGCCTGCGCGCCCGCGCCGACCGAGACCATGGTGATGACCGCACCCACGCCGATCACGATGCCGAGCATGGTGAGGGCACTCCGGAGCTTGTTGACGCGGAGGGCCCGCACCGCGATTCGCGCGCCGGCGAGGACGTTCATGCGTCGTCGTCCTCGCTGACGGGCGGCGACGCCAGGATGAGCCGCGCGTCGGAACGATGGCCGAGGACGTTCATGCGTCGTCGTCCTCGCTGACGGGCAGCGACGCCAGGATGAGCCGCGCGTCGGAGCGATCGACGACCGGCTCGTCCTTGATGAGGCGCCCGTCGCGGAAGCTCAGGTTGCGCTCGGCGTAGCGGGCGACGTCGGGCTCGTGCGTGACGAGCACGATCGTGATCCCGGTGCGGTTCAGCTCCTGGAACAGCGCCATGATCTCGACGCTCGTCCGGCTGTCGAGCGCGCCCGTCGGCTCGTCGGCCAGGACCAGCACCGGGTCGTTGATGAGCGCGCGCGCGATCGCCACGCGCTGCTGCTGGCCCCCCGAGAGCTGGGCCGGGTGATGCTCTTGCCGATCGCCGAGCCCGACGGCCTCGAGCTTCGTGCGCGCGCGGGGCGCACGCTCGCGCGATGACACGCCGCTGTAGAGCAGCGGCAGCTCCACGTTCTCGAGCGCGGTGGTGCGGGGGAGGAGGTTGAAGGTCTGGAACACGAATCCGATCTTCTCGTTCCGGACGTGCGCGAGCTGGTCGGATCGGAGCCGGGACACGTCCGCCCCGTCCAGGACGTAGCGCCCGGCCGTCGGCGTGTCGAGACAGCCGAGCAGGTTCATGAACGTCGATTTGCCCGAGCCCGAGGGCCCCATCACCGCGACGAACTCTCCCGCGCTGATCGAGACCGAGACCCCGCGCAGGGCGTGGACCTTGCGCGACCCGAGGACGTAGTCCTTGACGACGTCGATGGCCTCGATGAGCGGCTGGGCCATCGCGTCAGAGCCGCGGCCCCGCGGGCGCCGTCGGACGCGGCGCCGCGGTCAACCCGACGACGATGTCCTGCTTGTCCTGCAGGGCCCCCTCGAGCACCTCGGTGTTGGTCCCGTCCGTGATCCCGAGGCGGATGGGCAGGGCCTCGACCTTGCCCTCGGCCGTCACGATCCACACACGACCCGGCGTGCCGACGCCGCCCGCCCGGGCCGACCCGGCCGGCCCGCGCCCCGACCCTCCGGGAAAGACGCCGGCACCTGGCCGCTGCGGCCGCTCCGCCTCGACGCCGGGCGGCCGGAAGCGGAGCGCCGCATTCGGGACCCGCAGCACGTCCTCTTTCCGCTCGGTGACGATGCGGACGTTGGCGGTCATGCCCGGCAGGAGCTTGCCGTCGGTGTTCTGCGCCGACACGACGACGTCGTAGGTCACCACGTTCTGGATGACCTGGGGCGCCTTCCGGATCTGCACGATCTCGCCGGTGAAGATCTGGCCCGGGAAGGAGTCCACGGTGAACGCCGCGCGCATGCCGACGCGCACGCGGCTCACGTCGGCTTCGTCCACGTTGGTGTCGACCTGCATCTTCGTCAGGTCCTGGGCGATGGTGAAGAGCGTCGGCGCTTGCAGGCTCGCCGCCACGGTCTGGCCGACGTCCACGGTCCGGGACACCACGACGCCGTCCACGGGCGCGCGGATGATCGTGTGCTCGAGGTCGAGCTGGTTCTGGCGGAGGCTGGCCTCCTGCTGGCCGACCTGGGCGATGGCCGCCTGGAGCTGCGCCTCGGTCACCTTGAGGGCGGCCTCCGAGGAGCGCTGCCCCGCTTCCTGGGCCTGCTCCTGGGCCTTGTTGGCGTCGTGCTGGGCCAGCGCGGAATCGTACAGGGCCTGGGCGGCGTCCTCGTCGGCCTGGGCGATGAAGCCCTTCTGGCGCAGATCGGCCTTGCGCCCCAGGTCGCGCTTCGAGTCGACGACGCTGACCTGCGCCTTTGCCGTCTGGGCCCGCGCGACGGCCAGCGCCGCCCGCGCGTTGCCGACGTCGGCTCGGGCCCGCTCCACCGCGGCCTGCTGGTTCAGGACGGCCGCGCGGGCGGAGTCGACCTGGGCCTTCGCCTGGTTGACCTTCGCCTCGAAGATCTCCGGATCGATCCGCGCGATCACCTGGCCCTTTTTCACCTGGGAGTTGAAGTCGGCGTACAGCTCCTTGACCTGCCCGGACACCTGCGAGCCCACCTGGACGGTGATCACCGCGTTGAGCGTGCCCGTCGCGGAGATGGCCGCGGTGACGGGGCCGCGCGTGACCGGGGCCAAACGGAACGGGGACTTGCTGCCGGCCCCCTGCGTGTAGAAGTAGCCGGCGATCAGGCCGCCCGCCACGACCAGCACGACCACCATCCAGAGGAGCCGGCGCTTCATGATGTGTCTGACGCGCTGCGCGCCCGCGTATTCCCTAGCGACGGCCCAGGTTGCGCTCGAGCTGCGCGATGGCCAGGCGATAGTCGGTCAGCGCCTGGGCCTGCTGGGACTGGGCCTGGGTGAGGGACAGCTGCGCGTCCGTCAGCTCGATGATCGTCCCCACGCCCGCGTCGAAGCGCCCCTGGCTCAGGCGAAAGTTCTCCTGGGCGGACTCCGTGGCTTTCTGCGCCGCGCCGATCTGCTCCTCGGCGGCGGTCAGGTTGACGTAGGCCTGCTCGACTTGCTGCCAGATGGTGAGCTCCGTGTCGCGCTGGTTCGCCTTCGACGCGTCGAGCAGCGCCTTGGCCTCCTTGTACCGCGCGAACTTGTTGCCGCCGTCGAACATGCTCCACGTGAGCTGAACGCCGTAGCTGTAGATCTCGTTCATGTCCGCGCGCGCGGCGCCGTACGTGCCGCTCGCCACGATGTCGGGGAAGAAGTTGCGGAAGTTCTGCCGGAGGACCGCCTCGGCGGCATCCACCTGATACTTGGCTTGCCGGTACTCGGCGCGACGTCGCAGCGCCTCGGCGACCAGCGAGTCGCGGTCGAGCGGAAAGGGCTCGTAGGCGAGGATGTCGATGATGCGGGTCGGCGCATTCACGGCGATGCCCATCGAGGTGTTGAGCGCGATGCGGGCGAGGCTCACGGCGTTCTGGGCCCGGATCAGGCTCACGCGCGCGTTGGCCACGTCGACCTCCGCGCGGGTGACGTCGAAGCGCGGACGGGTGCCGACCTCGAAGAAGCCCCGGGCGCTCCGCAAGTTGAGTTCGGCCCGATCGAGGGCCTGCGCGTTGACGACCACCAGCCGGCTCGCGAGCAGCAGGGTGTAGTACGACTGCTTGACGGCCAGCGCGATCAGGTCCTTCTGCAGCTCGACGTTCTCGCGGGCGAACTCGCTGTTGGCCTTGGCCGCGTCCGTGGCCGCCCAGGTCTTGCCGAAATCGAAGAGCAGCTGCGAGGCCGTGACGCTGGCCTGGGTGGAGAGCGTCGTCGTGGCGAGCGTCACGTTCTGACCGGTGCTCGCGATCGTCACCACGCTCACCGTCTTCTGCTGGAAGCCGTTCCACAGGCCGCTGATCTGTGGCAGTAGCGGCGACAGCGCCTGCCCCACGCGCTGCTGGGCCGCCACGTAGGCGGCGGCGCGGTTCTGGATCGTCGGCTGATTCGCGAGGGCGATGCCGACCGCCTCCTCGATGCCGACTTCGCGGGACGCGACTTCCTGGGGGGTGATGAATCGCAGCGTCATCGGAGCAGGCAAGGGCGCCTGAGGCGCCAGCGGGTCGGACACCGGCGGCTGCGCCGGCGCGGGCGCCCCCTGTGGCTGCGCGGCCGGCGGTTGTACGGGCGCCGGCGCGGGCGGTGTGGTCGCCGGTTGCGCCGGGGCGCTGGACGGCAGCGCCGCCAGGACGAGCGCGAGGGTGACGAGCAAGCGAAGGACGGGGAATGCGGTCATGCGGCCTCTCCTTGTGGGGCCAGCTCCCCCTCGGGTGACTCGAAGCGGCGGGGGAACCGCTCCTCGAGCATGGCGAAAATGCGCGAGCGCCAGCACGAGCGGGGCTGACCGTGGAGACTCCGGACGCTCTCTCCACATGGGCGGTTACCGGCCGGCCGCGGGGACCGTCCGGACCGTCCGCTCGAGCTTGACGAAATCCTCGCCCTCCGGGATGACCTGGGCGACCTCGCCGACAGCCCTGGCCTCCTCGGCGGCGGGATTTCGGCGTGAGCGTGTCGGTCTCCGCTGGGCCGGCCTGGCGTGGCGATTGGGGAGCGTGTGCGCCGAGCCCGGCCGACGAACGCCGCCCGGGTCGGCCGTCCTATCCGTCACTCCTGAGGGCAGGGAGCGCTGCAAGGATGAGTGTGCCAACTCCGCATCATTGTATGAACCGCCGGAGCGGAGTCAAGGGAGCCGAGGTGGAGCGGACGGTGTGGGGGGATAATGAACAGAGCCCAACATGCGGTGTGGTACCCTCTCGACGGCACGGCAGAGGGTAGACGGAGGACATGACTGATGCTCAGAGAGACCCGGCCCTCCAAGGTGGGTCGCTGGTCGGAGTCCGCGCTCCGGGTCCTGCGAGAGCGCTACCTCGCGCGCGAGGGAGACGACGTCTCCGAGACGCCCGAGGAGATGTGCTGGCGCGTCGCGCGCGCGATCGCCTCGGCGGAGGAGCGCTTCGGGCGGACCGCGGCGGCGGTCGAGGAGGTCGCGGCGGCCTTCTACGACGTGATGGTCGAGCGGTATTTCCTGCCGAATTCGCCGACGCTGATGAACGCGGGCAAGGGCAACCACCTCCAGTACTCCGCGTGCTACGTCCTGCCCGTCGGCGACTCGATGCAGGAGATCTTCGACTCGGTGAAGTCCGCCGCCGTCATTCACCAGTCGGGCGGCGGGACGGGAATGGCGTTCTCGCGCCTCCGGCCGAAGAACGACCTCGTGCAGTCGACGGGCGGCCGCGCCTCCGGGCCGGTATCGTTCCTCCGCGTGTTCAACGCGGCAACGGAGGCGGTGAAGCAGGGCGGCAGCCGGCGCGGCGCGAACATGGGGATCCTGCGCGTCGACCATCCGGACATTCTCGAGTTCATCGAGTGCAAGCTCGACGGCGGGATCACGAACTTCAACATCTCGGTCGCGGCCACCGATCAGTTCATGGACGCGCTCGCCAGGGGCGAGGAGTACGAGCTCGTGAATCCGCGCACCGGACTCGTGGCCGGACGGCTGTCCGCGCGCGAGGTCTTCGACCGCATCGTGCGCGCCGCGTGGCGGACCGGCGACCCCGGGATGATCTTCATCGACCGCATCAACCGGAGTCCCGCCAACCCCACGCCGGACGTGACGCAGATCGAGGCCACGAATCCCTGTGTCACGGGAGAGACGCTGGTCTACACGTCGGAAGGTCTGCTGCGAGCGGACGCGCTCGCGACGCGGCCCGAGCCGACCGAGCTCACGCTCGACTCGCGTTTCGGCGTGGGCGACCGCGGCATCGCGTCGGCCGTGTTCGAGACCGGCGTGCGTCCCGTCTATCGCCTGCGCACTGTCGAAGGGTACGAGGTGCGGCTGACCGCGGACCATCGGCTCATGACCGCGGAGGGGTGGCGTCGCGCCGACGAGATCCGGCCCGGCGATCGCCTCCACCTCGTCAACCGAAAGGGAGGCTTCGGTTCGGACGGGACGCTCGCGGAGGGGCGGGTGCTCGGCTGGCTCGTCGGGGACGGCCACCTCAAGAGCGACGGCCGAGCGGTCCTGAGCTTCTTCGGCGATGAGAAGCGTGAGCTGGGCCCGATGTTCGCCGAGCACGTCAACGAAGTGATCGGCTCGCGGCCAGGTGACCGGTACCACGTGGGCGTGAATGACGTCACCGGTCGTGACGAGGCTCGGATCGGCTCGACGCGACTCTTCCGGTACGTCGGCGAGAAGTTCGGCCTGACGTCCGCCGGCAAGCTGACGGGCGTGCCCGCCCGGATTCTGTCGGGATCGGAAGAGGCACAGCGCGGATTCCTCCAGGCGCTCTTCACGGCCGACGGGCACGTGAGTGGGAGGCTGGACACGGGAGTGTCCGCTCGCCTGACGTCGGTCTCGACGCCGCTGCTCAAGGATGTCCAGCGGATGCTGCTCAACTTCGGCATCGCCTCCCGCCTGTACCCCGAGCGCCATCCGGGCCGAGATGCCCATCTTCCCGACGGCAAGGGCGGGACGAACGTGTCTCGCTCGCAGGCCGACCACGACCTGGTCGTCGCGCGCGACAACGTCGCCCGATTCGTGAGCGAGATCGGATTCCTGACGCATCGCAAGCAGGATCGTTTGCAATCGTTCGTCACCGGGTATCGACGGGGACCGTATCGCGAGCCGTTCGTCTGTCGGGTCAAATCGCTCGAGGCGGATGGAGTCGAACGCGTCTTCGATCTCAAGGAGCCGTTGACGAACAGCTTCGTGGCCAATGGCTTCGTCGTGCACAACTGTGGGGAGCAATCGCTTCCGGCGTGGGACGCGTGCAACCTGGGCTCGATCAACGTGGCGCGGTTCGCGCGCTCGCGCGACGGCGCCGTCGACATCGACTGGGTCGAGCTCGAGCGGGTCGTGCGGCTGGCCGTGCGGTTCCTCGACGACGTCATCGAGGTCAACCCGTACCCGCTGCCGCAGATCGACGCCACCGTGAAGGCGAACCGGCGGATCGGGCTCGGCGTGATGGGGTGGGCCGATCTCCTGTTCGCCCTCGGGATTCCCTACGACAGCCAGGCGGCGCTCGACCTCGCCGATCGGCTCATGGGCTTCATCCGAGCGAAGGGGCGCGATCAATCGGCGCGCCTCGCCGAGGAGCGCGGGCCGTTCCCGAACTTCTCCCGATCGATCTATCGCGAGGGGCGCGCGCTGCGCAACTGCACGGTGACCACGATCGCCCCGACCGGCACGATCTCGATGATCGCGGGCTGCTCCTCCGGGATCGAGCCCGTGTTTGCCCTGGCGTTCGAGCACCGCGTGAAGAGTGGCGACGACGAGCGGGTGCTCACGTTCGTCAGCGAGACGTTCGAGCGTCTCGCCCGTGCCCGCGGCTTTCATTCCGACGCCCTCATGGCGGAGGTGGCGCGCCGCGGGTCCATCCAGCAGGTGCCGGGCGTGGACGAAGCGGCCCGCGCCGTGTTCAAGACGGCCCACGACATCGAGTGGCCGTGGCACGTGAGGCATCAGGCGGTGTTCCAGAAGCACACGGACAACGGCGTCTCCAAGACGGTCAATCTGCCGCGCGACGCGACACCCGACGACGTCGCCGGCGCCTACCTCCTCGCGTGGCAGGAGGACTGCCTCGGCATCACGGTGTTCCGGGACGGCTGCAAGGGGGGCCAGGTGCTGAACGCGGGGATCGGCGGTGAGCGCGACAGCGCCGCGGCCGCGGCCCCGCTGGGCGACCGCGTCGTGAAGCCGAGGCCGCACAGCCTGGCGGGAACGACGTACCGCATGGAGACGCCGATCGGCACGGCCTTCATCACCGTGAACGACACTCCGGGCGGCGACCCCTTCGAGGTGTTCGTTCAGGTGGGCAAGGCCGGCTCGGACACCATGGCGGTGGCGGAAGCGCTGGGGCGCCTGGTCTCGCTGGTGCTGAGGTTGCCATCTCCCCTCAGCGCGAGTCGGCGGCTCGAGGAGGCCATCAGCCAGCTGTCTCGCATCGGCGGCGGACAGCCGACGGGGTTCGGGCTCGCGAAGGTGCTCTCGCTGCCGGACGCGCTCGCCCGCGTGCTGGGTGAGCACATCGGGCAGGACGGCGACCGCGCGGCGCGCGATCGCACGGGCTCCGGCGAACGCACGGTCGGGGATCTCTGCAAGGAGTGCGGCCAGGCGACGCTGATCTACGAGGAAGGGTGCAAGAAGTGCCTCTCGTGCGGCTACAACGAATGCTGACGGAGGGCGCACATGTTCTCGGGCGGCGACTACGAGGAAGTGGGACGGTGGCTGTGGAATTTCGTGAGCGCTCACGCCAAGCGGGAGAATCTGCGCGTGGAGGCACTGGTCGACATGGCGGAGCCCCGCGCCGGGAAGAGCTACGGCGTCCGGCTGCGTCTCGGCGATCGGGTCCTGCCGGCGGGCGACGAACCGCCGCTCGAGATGTCGTTCGCCGACGTCGCCGCGCGCCGCGGGAACCTCGCCTGGTGCGATGACCTCGCCCGCCAGGTGCGGGCGCTCGCGTCGCGGTTCGCCGGGGCGGCCCCGAGCGCACGTCGGTCCGCCTGAGCGGTGAGCGCCGCGGCGCCTCGGCGCTGGACGGCGGCCGGTGACTGGAATGCGTTCTTCGGGCTGGCCCTCGACAACCTGACCCAACTCGTCATCCTGTCCGGCCTCCTGATCGGGGTCTTCGGGTTCCCGGCCGATCTCGTGCTCCGCGTCATGGTGCCGGGCACGGCCGCCGGCGTGCTCGTGGGCGACCTCGTCTACACCTGGCTCGCACTCCGCCTCATGCGGGCCACCGGACGGTCCGACGTGACGGCGATGCCGTTCGGCATCGACACGCCGTCGCTCTTCGGGATGGTGTTCGGCGTGCTCGGTCCGGCCATGCTGCTCACGCGGGATCCCGTGCTCGCCTGGAAGATCGGCATGGGCGCCACGGTCGCGATGGGCGTCCTCAAGCTCGCGCTCGCGTTCGCCGGCGACTGGGTGGGCCGCGTCGTTCCCCGTGCGGCGCTCCTGGGATCGATCGCGGGCATCGCCACGCTCTTGATCGCGTTTCTGCCCGCGCTCAAGGTCTACGGCGACCCCCTCGTGGGGCTCGTGTCGCTCGTGCTCGTCCTGGCCACCCTCGTGGGCGGCGTCCGCCTGCCGTGGGGCGTGCCGGGCGCGTTCGCCGCGGTCCTCGCCGGCAGCGTCATCTTCTGGGCCCGGTGGCTCGCGGGAGCGGGCGCGGAACATCTGCCTTCGACCCTCGCCTTCGCGCCGGGGATTCCCTGGCCGACGATCGAGTGGTGGTCGGCCGTTCACGAGATGCTCGGGTACCTCCCGCTCGCGCTGCCGTTCGCGCTCGCGACCGTGGTCGGCGGGATCGACGTGGCCGAATCGGCGCGGGCGGCGGGCGACACGTACCGGACGCGCGACATCCTCCTGACCGAGGCGGTGGCGACGATCGTCGCCGGCTCGTGCGGCGGCGTGATCCAGAACACCCCGTACATCGGGCATCCCGCCTACAAGGCCATGGGCGCGCGCGCGGGCTACACGCTCGCGACCGGGCTCGTCATCGGCGTCGGCGCGGCGATCGGCATGGTCTCGCTGCTCGTGAGCTTGCTGCCGGAGGCTGCCGTCGCGCCGATCCTCATCTTCATCGGGCTCGAGATCACGGCGCAGGCCTTTCTCGCGTCGCCCGCACGCCACGCGCCGGCCGTCGCGCTGGCGTTCGTGCCGGCCGTCGCGGCGCTCGTGCTCATCCAGGCCAATGCCCTGTTCGGCTCGATCGGCAAGAGCGCGGCCGATCTCACGGGCGATGGCCGGCTCACGTATGCGACCCTGCTCGTCGTCGGCAACGGCTTCGTGCTGACGGCGCTCGCCTGGAGCTGGACGATGGTGGCGATCATCGACAAACGGCTCGCGGCTGCCGGCGCCGTGCTCGCCGGGGCCGGCCTGGCGACGCTCTTCGGGGTGATCCATTCGCCGCTCCCGAGCGGCGCGATCTTCTGGCCGTGGGGCGCGCCGAGCGGAACGCCGTTGCTGCTCGCCGCGGGGTACGGCGTGGCTGCGGCGGTGCTCGTGCTGCTCGCGCGCTCGCCGTCGACGCGGGGGGAAAGCGCTTGACCCTCCGTCGGACGCGGTGTAGAAAGCGACTTGTGAATGTCGTCACGATGCGGTGACGATCCGCCCCGGAGGCGGAGATCCTCCGGGAGGCTGTCGAGGAGGCGTCGATGTCGCGAAGGTCGATGTCCCGAGTGGCGGCGCTCGCTGTGACAGGAGCGCTGCTCGTGAGCGCGGGGGCCTGGGCCCAGACACCGTGGGTCGCGCCCGCCGCCGAGAAGGGGAAGAAGAGTCCGCTGGCGAGCGACAAGAAGTTCGTCGAGCAGGGCGCCAAGCTGGCGCAGGTCAATTGCGTGACCTGTCATGGCGCGAAGGGCAAGGGGGACGGCGCGGCGGCAGCGGCGCTCAACCCGAAGCCGGCGGACTGGACGTCGAAGCGGGTCCAGGACGAGACCGACGGCGAACTGTTCTGGAAGATCTCGAACGGTCGCGGCCCGATGCCGCCATGGAAGCATCTCCCTGAAAACGATCGCTGGGCGCTGATCCGCTACATTCGCTCGCTCAAGTAGCTGCGCCGAGCCGTGGGGGGCCCGCGATGACGGGCGATATCGGATCCGGCGGCTCCGACCCGAGATCGCTCGATCGCGCGCTGGCCGATCTGACCCGCACGGTCGACTCGCTCCGCGCGCTGGTCCAGCGCCGAGAGCCCGCCGAGCGTCGAGCCGCGCCGCCCACCGCACCCGGGACCCGCCCCATCCCCGATCCGCGACCCGACAGTCCGGACGTCGTCCAGGAGTTGCTGCGCATTCCCGCGGCCGGGATCGAGCCGCACGAGCTGTTCGCGCTGGCCACCGAGCGCCTCGCCCGCCTCCTCCACGCCGACCGCGTGATGGCCTTCGCCGCCGAAGGCGACCGGCTCGTGCCCCGGTCGGCGCGAGGGTTTCGCCGCGACGACCTCGAGTCGATCGTCGTGCAGGCGGGCGAGGGGATCGTGGGCCGGGCGTTCAAAGACCGGCGAGTGATCGCCGCGTCGGCTCGCGACGAGGACGCGTTCCTCGAGCGGTTTCCGGTCCTGGAGGCCGTCGCGGTGCCCGTCCGCGCGGATGACGAGGTGGTCGGCGTGCTCTACGCCGGCCGACGGAGCTCCGACGCCTTCGAATCCCACGACGTCCTGGTCCTGCTCGTCGTGGCTGATCGGCTGGGCGCCGCGGTCGTTCATCACCGTCTGCTGGAGCGACGCGCGGTCCACGTCGGGCGCCTGGCGGAGCTGGCGGACTTCGCGGGGGAGGCGCCGGTCGGTCGCGAGCTCGCCGAGGTCCTGTCCCGTGCCTGCGAGGTCGCCTGTCGCGTGGTGCGTGTCCGGGCCGCCGCCGTGGCGATCGGCGTCGAGGAGCTCGAAGTGATCGCCGCGCGCGGATTGCCGCGGGCTGCGGAGACGTCGCGGTCGGTGTCTCGCCGCGAGGGCCTGACGGCGGAGCTGTACGCGAGCGCCGCACCCGTCGCCTGCCGTGACCTCCACGCCCGCCGAGGGGCCGAGCGCTCGTTCCTGGGAGACGCCGGATTTCGCGCGTGCCTGCTCGTGCCGCTCCGGGTGCGCGGTCTCGCGCTGGGGGTCCTCTATCTCGCCGATGCGGAGGTGCGGGACTTCTCGAGCGAGGAGATCGCGGTCACGCGGGTGCTCGCCGCCATGGCGGCGGCGGCCGTCGAGAACGGGCGCGTGCACGCGATCCAGGTGGCGGCGGTCGAGCGCGCGCGATCGGGCCACGGACAGGACGTGGAGGCCGAAAAGGCCCGCCTGCTCACGGGCGTCGCCAACGGGATCGCCCGCGAGTTCAACCAGATCTTCGCGGTGATCCTCGGCAAGAGCCAGCTGATGCTGGCGCGATCGCCGGACGACGCCATCCGCGAGGGACTGGCGATGATCGAGGAAGCCGCCTGGCGGGGCGCCGACGTCGTTCGCCGCATCGGCGGGCTCGCGGCGCCCGCTGGCGAGACGGCGTTGGACATCGTCGATCTGAAGGCGCTCGTTCAGGACGCCGTCGCGCTGGCGCGCACGCGCTGGCGGGACGAGGCCGAGGGGCAGGGGCGGGTCGAGATCACGGCCGACCTCGAACCGGTCGCGGCAGTCCGCGGCGACGAATGGGCGCTCCGCGAGACGGTGGGTCACATCGTGCGCAACGCGCTCGATGCCATGCCGACCGGCGGACGCCTCACGCTCGGGCTTCGCGCCCGGGACGGCGGCGTCGAGCTGATCGTCGAGGACACGGGCGAAGGTCTGACCGACGAGGTGAGACGGCGGATGTTCGATCCGTTCTTCACGACGCGCGCGCCGGGGCGCATGGGCCTCGGGTTGACCCTCGTCCGCAACGCGATCGCGCGATGCGGCGGCCGGGTGACCGTCACCTCGGCGAGCGGACACGGCACGGTCGTGACCGTGTGGGTGCCGTCGGCCGAAGGGAGCTCGCCGGCGCCGCCGGCCGGCGCAGGGAACGCCGTCCACGCAGAAGGCGCGAACGGGTCGGCGGCGGCCTCGTCGGCCGCGCCGGCGACCCATCCGGCAAAGGCGCACGCCTGCATCCTCGTGCTCGAGGACGAGGACGCCGTGCGAGAAGCGCTCGTGGGCGCGCTGACCGGCGCCGGCCACGAGGTGCATTCGGCGGCCGACGGCGCGGCGGGCCTCGAACAGATCGAGAGCGGGCGCTTCGACGTGGTCCTGGCGGATCTCGCGCTGCCGCAGCGCTCGGGTCTCGTCGTCGCGCGCTCGGTCAAGCGGGTGAGCCCGCGCACGCCCGTGATCCTCATCACGGGCTGGGGCCATCTCCTCGATCCGGAGCGGCTGCGCCAGCACGGTGTCGATCTCATGCTCGTCAAGCCGTTCCGCGCCGAGCGGGTCGTGTCGGTCGTGAACGACGCGCTGAGGCTGCACGCGTGACCGACGTCGGAGCGGGCTCCGTTTTGACTTGACCGTCGGCGCTGTGCTGTCCTAGCCGAAGAGGAGGACGCGCCCTCGACGGGCGCGGATCGGCGAGGCGGCCATGACGAACAGCGAGTCGGCGATCGGGACGGTCGTGCAGTCGGTGGTGCGCCGGTGGCTCGAGGTGCTCCTGCCGCTCTACACGGGGGCGCTCCTCCTCGTCTGGTTCCGGGCCGAGTACACGCCCGTGGTGCTCACGCAGAGCGTGAGCGACTCGCCGTTCCCGGGCGTCGCGTGGGCCGTGGTTGGCGCCCTCGGCGGCATTCTCGCGCTGTGGGCGCTGATCGTCGGCTTCTTCCTCCTGTACTCGCCGTTCTACCTCTTCGGGAAGCTGCCGCAGCTGATGGGCCGGGGCGCCTGGGTGGATCGGCGCGAGGTGCGGTTCTACCTCTCGTGCTTTGCGATGCTGTGCCTGCTCGTCACGCTCTCGTACTGGGAACCCCCCGCCGGCGTCATCCTGTTCACCATGTCCGCAGGGTGCGGGCCGGTGTTCTGGCGCCTTCTGGTCTAGTTCTCGACCTCGCGGAGCCCCCGATCGCGGGGGCGTTGGTTGACAGGATCGGATCGGGTGGCTATCCTTGTGCGGGAATATGAATGAAATCGCGGTCCTGGTGCTCAACTACACGTACGAGCCGCTGCATTTCACGAGCGCCAGGCGGGCCATCACGCTGCTGCTTGCCGGCAAGGCGGAAAGCGTCGAGGCCTCGCCCCGGGTCGTCCGGTCTCCGTCGAGGAGCTTTCATCTCCCCGCGGTGATCCGGCTGGCGGCCTACATCCGGAAGCCGCTGCTCGAGCGCGTGGCCTTCAACAAGAAGAACATCCTCCGCCGTGACGGCTATACGTGCCAGTACTGCAGCCGTCGAGGCGAGAAGCTCACCGTGGACCACGTGATCCCGCGGTCCCGCGGCGGGCAGACGACGTGGACGAACGTCGTCGCCGCCTGTCTCAAGTGCAATCTGCAAAAGGGTAACCGCCTGCTCGAGGAGGCGCGCCTCCGGCTGATCCGCGAGCCGGTGCATCCGCAGTTCCTCTTCTCGATGCACCTGCTGAGACATCCCCACGCCACGTCGTTCCTCGATTCGTGGCGGAAATACCTGCTGGCCGTTCCTTCAGCGCCCTGAGCGCGTTGTTCACACTGTCGTCGGAGTTCGCCCCTTCGGGGGATCAGCCGCGCGCCATCGATCGCCTCGTCGAGTTGATCTCGGAGGGGCGTCCGCACTCGGTGTTGCTCGGGATCACCGGGAGCGGAAAGACCTTCACCCTCGCGAACGCGATGGCGCGGCTCCGGCGGCCGGCGCTCGTCATCTCGCCGAACAAGACGCTCGCCGCCCAGCTCTACAGCGAGTTCAAGTCGTTCTTCCCCGAGAACGCGGCCGAGTACTTCGTCTCCTACTACGACTACTACCAGCCCGAAGCGTACATTCCGCAGTCGGACACGTACATCGACAAGGACGCGCTCGTCAACGACGAGATCGACCGGATGCGCCACTCGACCACGACCTCCCTGTTCGAGCGCCGCGACGTCGTCGTGGTCGCCTCGGTGTCCTGCATCTACGGGATCGGGGAGCCCGAGACCTACCACGGCATGCACGTGGCGCTCGAGGTCGGCCAGACCCTGGATCGCGACGCGCTGATCCGCTCGCTCGTGAACGTGCAGTACGAGCGCAACGACTACGACTTCCGCCGGGGAACGTTCCGAGTCCGCGGCGACGTCCTCGAGGTGTTCCCGGCCGCCGCGGAGGCCGAGGCCCTCCGCGTCGAGTTCTGGGGCGACAGCGTCGAGCGCCTGATGACGCTCGACCCGCTCAAGGGAACGACGACCAGCGTGCTGAGCGAGGCGCGGATCTATCCGAACAGCCACTACGTGACGCCGGCCGCGCAGCTCGAGCACGCGCTCGAGACGATCTCGGACGAGCTCCGCGAGCGGCTCGGGTTCTTCCGGGCGCGCGGCCGGCTCCTCGAGGCCCAGCGGCTCGAGCAGCGCACGCTGTACGACATGGAGATGCTCCGGGAGATCGGCTACTGCCACGGCGTCGAGAACTACTCTCGCCACCTCTCCGGGCGCAAGCCGGGGCAGAACCCGGCGACGTTGATGGACTATCTGCCCAAGGACACGCTGGTGATCATCGACGAGTCGCACGTCACGGTGCCCCAGATCCGCGGCATGTACGCGGGCGACCGGTCGCGGAAGGAGACGCTCGTCGAATACGGGTTCCGGCTGCCCTCCGCCTTCGACAACCGCCCGCTCACGTTCGAGGAGTTCACGCGGCTCGTGCCCCAGGCGCTCTACGTCTCGGCCACGCCGGGCCCGTACGAGCTCGACCTGGCGGGTGGGCAGCGGGCCGGGCCGGGGCAGCCCTGGCTGGGGGGCGCAGTGGCCGAGCAGATCATCCGGCCGACCGGCCTCATGGACCCGAAGATCGTCGTGCGCCCGGCCGCGGCGCAGGTCGACGACCTCATGGCCGAGGTCCGCGCGCGGGCGGAGCGGGACGAGCGCGTGCTGATCACGACCTTGACCAAGCGCATGGCGGAGGACTTGACCGAGTACTACCAGCAGAACGCGCTCCGCGTGCGCTACCTCCACTCCGACATCGACACGCTCGAGCGCGTGGGCCTGATCCGCGACCTGCGCCTCGGCAAGTTCGACGCGCTGATCGGCATCAACCTCCTGCGGGAAGGGCTCGATCTGCCGGAGGTCTCGCTCGTGGCGATCCTCGACGCCGACAAGGAGGGCTACCTGCGGTCGGCGACCTCGCTGATCCAGACGGCCGGGCGAGCGGCGCGACACGTCAACGGCGAGGTGATCATGTACGCCGACGCCGTGACTGGCTCCATGCGCGAGGCGATCGCTGAAACGGAGCGCCGGCGGGTGGTCCAGGCCGACTACAACCGGGAGCACGGGATCACGCCCGAGTCGATCAAGAAGTCGATCCGCGAGCTGCTCGAGACCGTGCCGGAGCGGGACTACTACACGGTCGAGGTCCCCCGCGAGCCGGGGCGGCAGTGGGAGAGCCCGGCCGCGCTCGCCAAGCACATCGAGGAGCTCGACAAGGAGATGAAGGAGTCCGCCAAGCGGCTCGATTTCGAGCGCGCCGCCGAGCTGCGCGACCGCATCAAAGCGCTGCGCAAGGTCGACCTCGAGGCCCGCTAGGCTGTCGAGGCGACGTCCGTCGCGGTGACCTCGACGGGACCCGAGACAGCGAGGCGGCTCGACGGCGAGGCGTATGCTGTTCAAATGGATCTTGATCGCGTTCGGGCTCGCCGCCGTCGCGCTCTGGGTGCTCGGCAAGGTTCTCGCGTTCCTGAACCCGCCGAGGCCGGGACGGTCGAGGCCGCCCCTGCTCAGGACGGTGGAGCGCACGCTCCGGTGGACGGTGCTGGTCCCGCTGGTCGCGGCCCTCGTGCTACTCGGGCTCGCGCTCTCGGGCGTCACGCCGTGACGCTCGCGGAAAAGCTCGACCAGGTGCCGGATCGCCCCGGCGTCTACCTCTACAAGGACGCCAAGGCGCAGGTCATCTACGTGGGCAAGGCCGCCTCGCTTCGGAGCCGCGTGCGCTCCTACTTCCAGGAATCGCGCGCGCGCGACCCGAAGACCGACGCGCTCGTCGGCCAGATCCGGGATCTCGACGTCATCGTCACGGGCAACGAGCTCGAGGCCTTGATCCTCGAAGCGACGCTCGTCAAGAGGCACCGGCCCCGGTACAACATCATCCTGCAGGACGACAAGCACTACCCGTTCCTCAAGCTCACCACCAACGAGGAGTACCCGCGCCTGGTCGTGGCCCGTCGCGTGCAGAAGGACGGCGCCGCCTACTTCGGTCCGTTCTATCCCGCGACGGCCATGCGCCAGACGCTGCGCCTCGTGCGGCAGCTGTTTCCGCTCCGGACGTGCCGGATCACGATCGACGGCACGCTGCCGCGGCCCTGTCTCCAGTACTTCATCCATCGCTGCAACGCGCCGTGCACGGGCGCGGAGACGCGGGAGGGCTACGCGGGGACGGCGCGCCAGGTGGAGCGCTTCCTCGAGGGACGGGGCGACGATCTCGCGATGGAGCTGACGCGCGAGATGGAGGCGGCTGCGGGCGAGCTCAAGTTCGAGCGCGCGGCCGGCCTGCGGGACCAGATCCAGGCGCTCAACACCGTGCGCGAGCGCCAGAAGATGATCTCGACCGAGGAGGCGGACCAGGACATCGTCGGCGTCGTCCACCAGGGGCCGGACGCCTGCGTGCAGCTCTTCTTCGTGCGCAAGGGGCGCCTGCTCGGGCGGGAATCGTTCTTCTTCGACCGGCTGTCCGGGTCCACGCCGGGCGACATCCTGTCCGCGTTCATCCGCCAGTTCTATTCGAGGAACGTGACGCCGCCGCCCGAGATCCTGCTCTCGGACGAGCTGCCGGAAGCTGACCTCACGGCCGCCTGGCTCGTCCAGCAGCGCGGCGGACGGGTGGATCTGGTCGTGCCCCAGCGCGGGACCAAGCGCGATCTCGTGGCGATGGCGGAGGAGAACGCCGCGCTCGCCCTCCAGACGCACCTGCTCGCCCGCGGGAATCGACAGCAGGTCGTGCTCGAGGAGATCGAGCGGTCGCTCGGGCTGCCGGCGCCGCCGCACCGCATCGAGGGGTTCGACATCTCCACGATCCAGGGCAGCGAGACCGTCGCCTCGATGGTCGTGTGGCAGGATGGCGAGATGAAGAAGGACGAGTACAAGCGGTACAAGATCCGGACGGTGACGGGCACGGACGACTTCGCGTCGATGCGCGAGGTGCTCACGCGCCGCTACGGCCGGGCCCTCGAAAGCCCCGACGCCGTCCTGCCCGATCTCGTCCTGCTCGACGGGGGCCGCGGTCAGCTCGGGGCGGGCATGAAGGCGCTCGAGGAACTGGGGCTCGACTACCTGCCGATCGCCTCGCTGGCCAAGCGGGCCGAGGAGGTCTATCTCCCGGAGCATCTCCAGCCGCTCGTGCTCGACCTGGGGTCGCCCGCGCTGCAAGCGCTCCAGAAAATTCGCGACGAGGCGCACCGGTTCGCGATCACGTATCACAAGAAGCTCCGACATCGGCGTACGATCTCGTCCGTGCTCGATCAGATCCCCGGGGTCGGCCCGGCCGTGCGGACGAATCTCCTCAAGACGCTGGGCTCGGCGAGGGGTGTCAAGGCCGCGTCCGTGGCGGAGCTGGCATCGGTGCCCAAGGTGACGCCGAAGCTCGCCCAGCGCATTCACGACTTCTTCCACCCCGAGGGCCGCGAGGGGGAACTTGGCCCCGCCGGGGATCGTTTGTCAGGCGAAGGCGCGGAGGATCACGTCTCTCTCGGAGAGGAGGTGAACCCCTATGAGGAAGCTCGCGATGGCGCTGGCGGTGATCGGTCTCCTGGCGGGGCCGGCCCTGGCGAACCAGTGCCCGCTGTTGATCAAGCAAGTGATGGACGCGACGGCAGGCAAGACGGACGACGCGTCGAAGAAGGCGCAGGCCCTGGCCACTGAGGCCAAGGCGCTCCACGACGCCGGAAAGCACGCGGAGTCCGTGGCCAAGGCTGACGAAGCTGCGAAGGCGATCAACCTGGCCCTGAAGAAGAAGTAGGGGTGCCGGTTTCCCCCCGGGGGCGGGACCGCCCCCGGGGAGCAGTTCCCTTGCTACCCGCCGCTAAGTGTGTTAAAAATCAGCGTTAATATGCCAGCCGACGACCGTCAGGATCGGTATCCGTTTCACGAGATCGAGGCGAGGTGGCAGCGCGCCTGGGAGGACGCCAAGCAGTTCAAGGTCTCAGAGGAACCCGGGCGGCCGAAGTACTACTGCCTCGAGATGTTCCCGTACCCGTCCGGGCGCATCCACATGGGGCACGTCCGGGTGTACGCGATCGGCGACCTGCTGGCCCGGTTCAAGTGGATGCGCGGCTTCAACGTGCTGCACCCGATGGGCTGGGATGCCTTCGGGCTGCCCGCTGAGAACGCGGCCATCGACAACGGCGTCCACCCGGCCGTGTGGACCCACGAGAACATCGAGAACATGCGGACGCAGCTGCGCCGCATGGGTATCTCGTACGACTGGGACCGCGAGCTGGCGACGTGCGATCCGAGCTACTACCGCTGGGAGCAGCTCATCTTCATCCGCATGTTCGAGCGCGGGCTCGCCTACAAGAAGCGGTCGTCGGTGAACTGGTGCCCCTCGTGCCAGACCGTCCTGGCCAACGAGCAGGTGGAGGCGGGGCGCTGCTGGCGGTGCGACTCGGAGGTGATCGCCAAGGACGTCGACGGCTGGTTCTTCAAGATCACCGACTACGCCGACGAGCTGCTCGAGTGGTGCGATCGCCTCCCCGGCTGGCCCGAGCGCGTCATGACCATGCAGCGCAACTGGATCGGACGGAGCGAGGGCGCGGAGTTCGACCTTCCGGTGGTCGGCCGGCCCGAGCTCGGGCTCACGATCTTCACGACGCGCCCGGATACCTCGTTCGGCATGACCTACGCCGTGCTCGCGCCGGAACATCCGCTCGTCGACGCGCTCGTCACCGACGCCGAGGAGCGGCGCCGGGTGGCCGAGTTCCGCCAGGAGGTCGCGCGCGAGTCCGAGATCGAGCGGCTGGCGGTCGACCGTCCGAAGCGCGGCCTGCGTCTTGCCGCGCGCGCACGGAATCCGTTCACCGGGCAGGAGGTGCCGCTCTTCCTCGCCGACTACGTGCTGATGGGCTACGGCACCGGGGCGATCATGGCGGTGCCCGGCGAGGACCAGCGCGACTGGGACTTCGCCGTCGAGCACGGGTTGCCGATCGTGCCCACGGTGAAGCGGCCGGCTGATTGGCAGGAGACCGCGGCCTACACGGGCGACGGCGTCAAGATCAACTCGGGCTTCCTCGATGGGCTGACCGTGGCCGAGGCGAAGCGGAAGTCGATCGACTGGCTCGTGGCCAACGGCACCGGCCGGGCCAAGATCAACTACCGATTGCGCGACTGGGGCATCAGCCGCCAGCGCTACTGGGGCGCGCCGATTCCCATCGTGTATTGCCCGACGTGCGGCATGGTGCCGGAACGGGAGGACCGCCTCCCCGTCGTCCTGCCCGAGGACGTGCAGATCAGCGGCAAGGGGGGGTCGCCCCTCGCGGAGGTGCCGAGCTTCGTCTACACGACGTGCCCGCGCTGCGGGGAGCGCGCGCGCCGGGACACCGACACGATGGACACGTTCGTCGAATCGTCCTGGTACTTCCTCCGCTACTGCTCGCCGCACCTCGACTCGGCGATGTTCGACCGGGCGGCCGCGGAGTACTGGATGCCGGTGGACCAGTACATCGGCGGCATCGAGCACGCCGTGCTCCACCTCCTGTACGCGCGCTTTTACACGAAGGTCTTGCGCGACCTCGGGATGATCGCGGTCGACGAGCCGTTCACCGCGCTGCTCTCGCAGGGGATGGTCATCAAGGACGGCGCCAAGATGTCGAAGTCGAAGGGCAACGTCGTCGACCCCGACGACCTGATCCGCCGCTACGGGGCGGACACCGCGCGGCTGTTCTCGCTGTTCGCGGCGCCGCCCGAGAAGGACCTCGACTGGAACGACCGCGGGGTGGAAGGCGCCTCGCGCTTCCTCAACCGCGTGTGGCGCTTCGTGAACGCCCATCTCGACGTGCTGAGCGCGGCGGGCCCCGTCGCGCCGGCGTCGCTGTCCGACGCGGGCCGCGCCTTCCGCCGCGCGATCCACGAGACGATCGACCGGGTCACCGTCGACATCGAGCGCGACTTCCACTTCAACACGGCGATCAGCGCCGTGATGGAGCTGGTCAACGCGATGCACGAGTTCGAGCGGGAGCCTGCAGACGGCGCCGGCGCGGAGCGGGCGGCGCTGCTCCGGGAGGCGGTGGAGACGGTCCTCCTGCTGCTCGGGCCCGTCTGTCCGCACGTCACGGAGGAGCTCTGGTCCCGCCTGGGGCACGACGAGAGCCTGTTCCGCCGGGCCTGGCCCACCGCCGACCGCGACGCGATGGCGCGCGACGAGGTACAGATCGTGGTGCAGGTCGACGGGCGGGTGCGGAGCCGGTTGACCGCCGCGGTCGCCGCGCGCGAGGCGGAAGTCCGTGAGCTGGCGCTCGCCGACGGGCGGGTGCGGCCGTGGCTCGCCGGCCGCCAGGTCGCCAAGGTGGTCGTCGTCCCCGGGCGCCTCGTGAACATCGTGACTCGCGGATGAGCCCGCGGGTGGGGGTCGCCGCCGGCCTGATCGTCGCGCTGGTCCTGGGCGGCTGCGGGTACAGCATCGGCCTCGGCGGGAATCTCCCGTCGCACATCAAGACGGTGGCCGTGCCGATCTTCACCAACAGCACCCAGCAGCCGGCGGTCGAGAACGTGATCACGTCCGCCGTCGTCAACGCGTTCGTGACGTCTGGCCGGCTGAGGGTGGTGCCGGCGAGCCAGGCGGACTCCATCCTCGAGGGCGACATCGTCGGCTACCACCTCGACTCCATCGCCTTCAATCCCCAGATCAACGTCACGGAGTACCGGCTGCGCGTCCGCGTGAACATCCGGTTCCGCGACGTTCGGGAAAACAGCACGCTCTGGAAACAGGACGGCCTCGAGGAGTGGGCGGACTTCCGCGTGCAGGGCCAGGTCTCCGACACCCTCGCCCGCGAGGACGTGGCCGCCCGGCAGGCCGCCATCGACATCGGGCGGCGCATCGTGGCGTCCGCGATCGACCGCTTCTAGCGCGTGGACCAGGCCGCATTCTGGAAGGCCGCGGACGCCGGCGAGCCGCCGCCGGTCGCCCTTCTGCACGGGTCGGAATCATTCCTGCTCCACGATGCCGTGGCGCGGGTGACCCGGGCGCTGTTCCCGGAGGGAGGCGACCTGTCGCTCGCGCGCGAGGTGCTCGACGCGCGCGAGGTGGGCGCCGACGGCCTCGTGCAGGCCGCGCTCATGCTGCCGTGGATGGGGTCGAGGCGCCTGGTGGTAGCCCGGGGCGTCGACGGGCTCGCTGCCCGCGCCGCCGACGTGCTGGGCGGTTACTGCGCCGCTCCGAACCCGTCGACGGCTCTCCTGCTGCTCGCCGAGCAGGCGCTCCCGGCGGGACACTGGTTGTGGAAGGCCGTGCCGCGGACGGTGATCGTCGCCCTGACCCCGCCCGTCGGCGGGCAGCTCCTCGCATGGCTCCGCGCGCGGGCGCGCGCCGACGGCATCGATCTCGCCCAGGACGCCGCCGCGCTGCTGCTCGACCTGGTCGGAGAAGATCTCGCCCGCCTCGTCGGAGAGCTGGACAAGGCCGCGCTGGCCGGAGCGCTGGAGGCACATCGCGTCGGTGTGGCCGAGGTTCGCGCCGTGGTCGGGGAGACGCGCGCCCGCCACGTCTTCGATCTCACGCGAGCCATCGTCGGCCGGGACCGCGGCGCCGCGCTCGCGGTGCTCGGCTCGTTGCTCGCTGCCGGCGAGGATCCGCTCGCCGTGCTCGGGATGCTCGCACGCGAGGCGCGCGCCGCGTGGCGGGCGTGCGACGGGCTGCGGCTCGGCCGCGGCGAGGACGAGATCGCGCGAAGCCTCGGCCGGCCCCCGGGCGCCGCGCAGGCGATGATCGAGCGCGCGCGGACCCTGCCTCCGGCGCTCGCGGCGCAGCAGCTCCGGCGGTGCTGGGACGTCGAGCGGCGCCTCAAGCAGGGCGGCGCGCCGCGCGCCGAGCTGTCCCTCTTGATCGCGGACCTGTGCGCGGGCTGATCCCGCGCGTCCTCGCGGCGGCCGCCGCCGCCATCCTCGCCGCTCTGCTCATGGTGGATTGCGCGGCGGCGGCGCGGCCACCGCTGCTGGCAGGGGCCGGCGTCGTGGACGTCGCCGTCCCGGACGGGGCGCCGCTCGCCGGCTACGGCGGCTTTCCTCGGCGCGCCATGATCCCGGACGTCCTCGGTCGCTTCGCCGACGCCTTCTGGTTCAGACCGTCGGTCGGCGTGCACGATCCGATTCGGATCAGGAGCCTCGTCCTCGATGGCGGCGCGACGCGCGTCCTGTGGCTGACCGCCGACCTCGTCGGCATCGATCCCACGCTCGTGGCCGAGGTGGTCGGGCGATTGGCGCGCGCCGGCCTCGAGTATTCGGCCGTGATCGTCGCCGCATCGCACACGCACTCGGGCCCGGGTGCGTACGCACGCTCGGCGTTGTTCGGCGTCATCGCCGTCGACCGCCTGTCGCACGCGGTGCGGGACAGCATCGTCGGCGCCCTCGATCGCGCCGCCCGCCTCGCCGAGGCCGGCAAGGGACCGGCGCGCGTCGCGGTCGGGCGCGCCGAGGTGACCGGCATCGCCGAGAGCCGGGTCCAGGGTCCGCTGGACACGGACCTCGGCGTGCTCAAGGTGACGACCGCGGCCGGACGGCCCATCGCCCTCGTCTGGAACTACGCGATTCACGGCACGGCCCTCGGGCGCGAGAACTTCCAGCTCTCGGGCGACCTGATGGCCGATGCCAGCCGCCGGCTCGAGCACGACATCGGCGCGCCCGCGCTCTTCGTCAACGGAGCCGTCGGCGACGTGAGCCCACGTCCCCGCGGCTGGCCGGGCGTGGCCGCGGCGGGCCAGGCGCTCGCCGCCGGCGCGCGCGCCGCGTGGGCCACGGCTCGCCCGGAGCCGAGCGCGCGCCTCGAGGTGGTGACCGAGCGCGTGACGCTGCCGCTCCCGTCGGCGTCGCTCAGGAACTGTGTCGCCGACTGGATCCCGTCGAACGTCAGCGTCGGTCTCGCGCGGTCGCTGCCCTCGGAGTCGGAGGTGATCGCGCTCGCCGTGGGCGCGACGGCGTGGGTCACGATCCCGGGCGAGCTCGAGACGCGGCTCGGCCTCGACGTCAAGGCGGCCGCCGGCCCGCGCTTTCGCCACGTGTTCATCGCGGGCGTGGCCAACGACTATCTGGGCTACTTCGTGACCCCGGCCGCGTATCGGCGGCCGAGCTACATCGCCTGCGCGAGTCTCTACGGCGAGCGGGGAGGGGAGATCATGCGCGACGCGGCCATCGCTGCGCTTCGTCGGCTCGGGTCGAGAAGGGAGTCGCGCTGAATCGCGCGCGGGCGGCGGGCCAGCGGGAGCGGCCGGGCCGGAGTCGGCCCTGGGCTCAGGCGATGCTGTTCAGCTTGCGGGCGAGCGCGGACTTCTTGCGAGCAGCGGTGTTCCGGTGCAGCACCCCCTGGGTCACGGCGCGATCGAGCGCGCGGATCGCGTCGTGGACGACCGCCTTCGTCTCCGGCGTCGGCGTGACGAGCGCACCTCGCGCAGTCTTCACTGCCGAGCGGATGGTGCTGCGGGCGGCGCGATTGCGCTGGCGCCGTTTCTCGCTCTGCTTTATCCGCTTGATCGCTGACCGCGTATTGGCCATGGGCACGGCCCTCCTGAGGAATTCGGGGGTTGGCGCGACACACGACGTTACCCGTGGCCGTCCGGCGCTGTCAAGGAGTTTGTCCCGGTGAGCGACGGTCACGCCGAGATGCGCACGGGCGTCGTGCAGGCCGTCGGCGCCATCGGGCTCGCCACGCTGGCCAGCCGCATTCTCGGGTACGCGCGCGACATCGCGCTCGCCAGCGTGTTCGGCGCGGGACCGCTGACGGATGCCTTCTTCGTCGCGTTCCGGATCCCGAACCTCCTCCGCCGGCTGCTCGCCGAGGGCGCGCTCTCGACAGCGATCATCCCGGTCTTCAGCGAGACCCTCGCTCGCGGAGGGCCCGGCGCCCTCACCCGGACCATTCGCGCGGTGGCCGGCGCCGGATCACTGGTCCTCTGTGCGGTCGCGGGGCTCGGGATCGTGCTCGCGCCCGCCATCGTGACGGTGATGGCGCCGGGCTGGAAAGCCGACGCGGCGCTGTTCGATCTGGCGGTCATGCTGACGCGGGTGATGTTCCCGTATCTCGTGCTGGTGGGGTTGGCCGCGCTCGCCATGGGCGCGCTCAACACCTATCACCGATTCTTCACCGCGGCGCTCGCTCCGGCCGTGCTGAACGTGGCGATGATCGCGGCCGTGCTCGGCCTGGCGAGCCGGCTGAATCCACCGATCCTGGCGCTGGCCATCGGAGTCCTCGCGGGCGGATTGGGCCAGCTGCTCGTCCAGCTTCCGGAGGTCCGCCGCCTCGGCGTGCCCCTGGTTCCCGCGCTCGAGTGGTCGCATCCCGCGCTCGGCCAGATCGCCCGACGGCTGTGGCCCGCGGTCTTCGCGCTCGCCGCGGTCCAGGTGACCGTGGTGGTGAACACCTTGCTCGCCTCCCTGCTCCAGCCGGGCACGGTGTCGTACCTCTACTACGCCGATCGCGTGATGGAGTTTCCCCTCGGCGTGTTCGGCATCGCGCTCGCCACTGCGGTCCTGCCCCGCATGTCGGCTCACGCGGCGCGCCGGGAGGACGAGCCGCTCCGTCACACGCTCGGGTTCGCGCTCCGGCTCTCGGCGTTCATCGCCGTTCCCGCGGCCCTCGGGCTCGTGGCGCTCGGTCAGCCGATCGTGCGTCTCCTCCTCGAGCGCGGAGAGTTCGGGGCGCCAGAGGCGCTGCGCACGGCGCAGGCGCTCACCGGCTACGCGGTCGGCCTTCCGGCCTTCTCGGCCACGCGGATCGTCGCGCAGACCTTCTACGCGCTCGGCGACACGCGCACGCCGGTCATCGTGGGGTTCGTCGCCGTCGCGGCCAACGTCGTGTTCGCCCTCCTCCTGATGTGGCCGCTCGAGCACCTGGGGCTCGCGCTGGCCTCGTCGCTCTCGTCGTACGTGAACGTCGTCGGGCTCGCGTGGCTGCTTCGTCGCCGCCTCGGCGCGCTCGGAACGCGCGAACTGCTGCGCTCGCTCGCGCGCACGCTCGCGGCGTCGGCCGCGCTCATCGCGTGGTGTCTCTCTGCGCGCGCCGCGTTCGGTGGCGGCGCGCTCGGCACGCTCGCGGCGCTGCTCGGCGGCGTCGCCGTCTACGGAATCGCCGCCGCACTCGTGCGCGCCCCCGAGTTGCGCGATCTGCTCGCGATGGTCCGCCGCCGCCGGACCTTGCCTGACGGCGCGGGCGGATGATAGACTTCGCCATGCGCCTGAAGTTCGTGGCGATCGCCCCGGAACGGGCCCCTGGATCTTGGATGGGCCGGTCCCGGGGCGTCGCTGTGTTCGCCTCCGGATTCGACGGGCGCTGATGGATTCCGTGGTGGAGTTTCTCGAGACCCTCCAGACGGAGCGGGGGGCCTCCCAGAACACGCTGTCCGCCTACCGCCGCGACCTTCGGGGATATCGCGCGTTCCTCGACGCCGAGGGATGCCGCCTCGAAGACGCCTCGTCGCGCGACGTCGTCCGCTATCTGGGCGCGCTGCGGCGTCGCGGACTGAGCGCGCGCAGCACGGCGCGACATCTCTCGGCCGTCCGTGGCCTGTACCGGTACCTGCTGGCAGCGAACGCGATCCCTCGCGATCCCACTGAGCATCTCGAGAGTCCGCGGCCGGCGCGGCGCCTGCCGCGCACGCTCTCGTCCGACGATGCGGCGGCGCTCGTCGAGACGCCGGACACGACGCGGGCCGATGGACTGCGCGACCGCGCCCTCCTCGAATTGCTCTACGCGTCCGGGCTTCGCGCGACGGAGGCGCTCACGCTCCGCGTGGACGACGTGAACGTCGAGGCCGGGTACGTCACGCCCACGGGCAAGGGCAGTCGCCAGCGCCTCGTCCCTGTCGGCGGAGAGGCGTTGCGCTGGATCAGGCGCTATCTCGAGGCGGGGCGGCCGCGCCTCGTGAAGCGCGCCGATGCGTCGGCGCTGTTCCTCAACCGGTACGGGCGTCGGCTGTCGCGTCAGGCGCTGTGGGCGCTGCTCAAGAAGTCCGCGCGCCGCGCGGGCGTTCGGGCGCCGGTGTCTCCCCACACGCTGCGCCATTCCTTCGCGAGTCACCTGCTCGAGGGCGGCGCCGACCTGCGCTCGGTGCAGGCCATGCTGGGTCACGCGGACGTGTCGACGACGCAGATCTACACGCATCTCTCGTCGAGCGCCGTCCGGGACATGTACCGGCGGTTCCATCCCCGCGCGCGGAAGGCGGGCTGACGATGGCGCGGGCCGGGTCGGCGTATCCGCAGGTCGACGTGGACGCGTCGCAGCTGATCACCGCAACCGTGACCACGTGCGATCCCCGCGCGAGCACGGCGCGAGCGCTCGCCGCCTGCCGCCGCTCCGGCGGCAGGGCCGTGGTGCCGGGGCCCGGACGGGTCGTCCGCGAGGCGGATCTGGCGCGCGCGGCCGGGTGGCGGCTCGGCGCGTTGCCCGCGGCGGCGCTCGCGTGGACCGGCGTGCCGGTGGTCCGCGCCGTCAGCTCCGAGATCGACGTGCGCCGGCTCTTCCTCGCGGGAGCGCCGATGGTGCTCGTGCGCGACGGCCACCGCCCGTTCGGGCTCATCGAGCGCGAGGGCGTCGCGCTCGTGGAGCGGGAGGCATCCCTGGCCGCGCGGATCGAGCACCAGGGCTCGCGCGACGGTGACGCGCGCGCGTGGTTGCTCCGGATGGCCGGGAAGGTGGGAGAAGGGCTTGGGATGGCGACCTTCGCGGTGGGCGGCGTCGTGCGCGACCTGCTGCGTGGACAGCCGGCGCCGGACGTCGACGTGGTGGTGGAGGGCGATGGCATCGCCTTCGCGCGTCGTCTGCTCGACGAGGTCGGCGGGGCGATCGTGGTTCACCCGGGATTCGGGACCGCGTCGATCGAGGGTGCGAGGAGTGACGGTACGGCCTTGCCCCGCATCGACGTGGCGTCGGCGAGGTCCGAGCGGTACGAGCGACCCGGCGCCTTGCCCCGCGTGGCGCCCGCCGGGCTCGCCCAGGATCTCGCGCGGCGGGACTTCACGATCAACGCCATGGCGATCGCGCTCTCCCCCTCGGCCTTTGGCACGCTCGTCGATCCGTACGGCGGCCGCCGGGATCTCGAGCGACGCCTGCTGCGCCCGCTTCATCCGCTGTCGTTCGTGGAGGATCCGACGCGGGTCCTCCGAGGGGCGCGCTACGCGGCGCGTCTGGGCGCTCGCCTCGCGCCCGAAGGGCGGCGAGCGCTTGCGCTCGCGTGCCGCGTGGCTCGCTACCCCGCGCTGTCCGGCCAGCGAATCCGTGCCGAGATCGCTCTGCTCGCCCGGGAGCCCCGTGCGGCCGCCGCGTTCGATCGAGCGCTCGCGTGGGGCGCCATGGCGCTCTGGCATCCCGCCCTTCGATCGCGCCGGGGCCTCGGTGCCCGGCTCCGAGCCAGCGCGCGCTTCGCGGGCCTCCTGCGCGGCGCCGGACTCGATCTCGATCCAGGGGATGGCGCCCTGATCGCGCTCCTGATCGGCAATCGGCCGCGCGTCGTGGGCGCCGCGCTCGATCGCCTGGCCATCGCCGGCGCGCCGCGCCGCGATCTCCTGGCCTCGGCACGAGGCGCGGCGCTCGCCGCTCGAGTCGCCCGGGCGGCCCGTCCGAGCGCGGTCGACCACCTGCTCGCTCGGCGTCCGGCCCTCGTGCTCGCGGGCGCGTGGATCGGAGGGAGCCGCACGGCGAGACGCCGCATCGCGTGGCATCTCCGCGAGGGGCGAAGCGTGCGGCCGGCGCTGTCCGGCGCGGATCTCATTGCGCTCGGCGTCCCGCGCGGACCCGCCGTCGGGGCATGCCTCGACCGGCTGCGTAGCTCGAGGCTCGACGGCGAGATCCGGAGCGCTGCGCAGGAGCGCGAGCAGGTGAGGCGATGGATCGGTCATCCGAGGTCGACCGAGCATCCGAGGGGCGAACGGATCCGCGACGGAAAGGAGGCGTGAGGTGAGCACCAAGTACATCTTCGTGACCGGGGGTGTCGTGTCCTCACTGGGCAAGGGCCTGGCCGCGGCCTCCATCGGCTCGCTGCTCGAGGCGCGTGGCCTCCGGGTCACCCTGCAGAAGATGGATCCGTACATCAACGTCGACGCCGGGACCATGAGCCCCTACCAGCACGGGGAGGTCTACGTCACCGACGACGGCGGCGAGACCGACCTCGATCTCGGCCACTACGAGCGCTTCACCTCGGCGCGGATGGGGCGTGACAACAACGTCACGACGGGCAAGGTGTACGGAGCCGTCATCGAGAAGGAGCGCCGCGGGGACTATCTCGGGCGCACCGTGCAGGTCATTCCGCACATCACCGACGAGATCAAGGCCTCCATCCGCCGCGTGGCCAAGGGCGTGGACGTCGTGATCGTCGAAATCGGCGGGACGGTGGGCGACATCGAGAGCTTGCCGTTCCTCGAGGCCGTGCGGCAGCTCAAGAAGGACGTTGGCAAGGACAACGTCATCTACGTCCACCTGACGCTGGTGCCGTTCATCCAGGCCGCGGCCGAACTCAAGACCAAGGCCACCCAGCATTCGGTCAAGGAGCTGCGCGCGATCGGGATCCAGCCGGACGTGCTCCTCTGTCGGACGGCCAAGGACCACCCGCTCACGCCGTCGACGAAGGCGAAAATCGCGCTGTTCTGCGACGTCGAGGACGACGCGGTGATCGCCGCGCGGGACGTCGACACGATCTACGAGGTGCCACTCGCGTTTCACGACCAGGGGCTCGACGAGAGCATCGTCAAGATGCTCGGGCTGCCTTCCGGGCCGTCGAACCTCGGGCGCTGGGAGGAGATCGTCCGGCGCATCAAGGCGCCGCGGCGGCGCTGCCGCGTCGGGGTCGTGGGCAAGTACATCGAGGTGAAGGACGCGTACAAGAGCCTGTACGAGGCGCTGGCCCATGGCGGCATCGCCCACGAGGCGGCGGTGGAGGTGGTGTGGGTCGACGCCGAGCGCATCGAGCGCGAGGGGCTCGGCGGGCACGTGGCCGGCCTCGACGGGATCCTCGTGCCCGGCGGGTTCGGCGACCGCGGCATCGAGGGGAAGATCCAGGCCATCCGGCACGCCCGCGAGCAGCACGTTCCGTACTTCGGCATCTGCCTCGGCATGCAATGCGCCGTGATCGAGTACGCGCGACACGTCTGCGGGTTCACCGGTGCCAACTCGACGGAGTTCGAGGCGGCGCCCGCGCACAACGTGATCGATCTCCTGCCCGAGCAGCGGCACGTGCGGGACAAGGGGGGCACGATGCGCCTCGGGCTCTATCCGATCGTCGTGCACGAGGGCAGCCACGCCTCGCGCGCGTACGGGCAGGGCATCATCCGTGAGCGCCATCGCCACCGGTACGAGGTGAACAACGACTACCTCGCCGCGCTCGAGAAGGGCGGCCTGCGCATCTCGGGGATCTGGGCCGAGAAGGATCTGGTCGAGATCGTCGAGCTGCCCGATCACCCGTGGTTCGTGGCCGGGCAGTTTCACCCCGAGTTCCGGTCGCGCCCGTGGGAGCCGCATCCTTTGTTCGCCGCCTTCGTGAAGGCGGCCCTCGATCAGCACGACGCGTGATGGCGCCGACCCGGCCCGTCCGAATCGCCGACGTCACGATCGGGGGTGGAGCGCCGCTCGCGCTGATCGGCGGGCCGTGCGCCATCGAGAACGAGCGGCATGCCCTGATGATGGCGGAGCGCCTCGACGCCGTCACGCGCGCCGCCGGCGTGCCGTTCATCTACAAGTCGTCCTACGACAAGGCCAACCGGTTCTCCGCCCGCTCGTACCGGGGTCCCGGGCTCGAGGAGGGATTGCGCATCCTGGCCCGGGTGAAGGAGATGACCGGCCTGCCGGTCTTGTCCGACGTCCACGACGTGAGCCAGGTCGAGCCTGCCGCGAAGGTGCTGGACGTGCTCCAGGTCCCGGCGTTTCTCTGCCGGCAGACCGACCTCGTCCAGGCGTGTGCCCGGAGCGGCCGCCCGGTCAACGTGAAGAAGGGTCAGTTCCTCGCGCCCGGCGACATGAAGAATGTCGTCGACAAAATCCGCTCGGCCGGAAGCGAGGACATCCTGCTCACGGAACGCGGGACGAGCTTCGGCTACAACAACCTCGTCGTCGACTTCCGGGGGCTGCCGATCATGCGCGCGCTGGGCTATCCGGTCGTATTCGACGCGACGCACTCGGTGCAGCTCCCCGGCGGCCAGGGCGACCGCTCGGGAGGCGAGCGCCAGTACGTGCAGGCCCTCGCCCGCGCGGCCGTCGCGGTCGGCGTGGACGCGCTGTTCATGGAGATTCACGAGGATCCCGACCGCGCGCTCGACGACGGCCGCCCGCTGTCCGACGGGCCGAACATGCTGCGGCTCGACGACCTGCCGCGGCTGCTCGACGAGATCGCCGCGATCCGGTCGGGCGTGAAGGGCCCGTGATGGACGAGGCCCGCGTGCTCGCGCTCGCCGCCCGCGTGCTCCGGATCGAGGCCGAGGGCGTGCGCGGCCTGATCGACCGCCTGGATGGACGGTTCACGCGGGCGGTCGCGCTCATGGAGGCCTGCGCGGGCCGGGTGGTCGTCACCGGAATGGGCAAGTCCGGCCTCGTCGGCCGCAAGATCGCGGCCACCCTCGCGAGCACGGGCACGCCGGCCTACTACCTGCATCCAGCGGAAGGGATGCACGGCGACATCGGCATGCTCGCGCGCGGCGACGTGGTGCTCGCGCTGTCCAACTCGGGGGAGACCGACGAGGTGCTCGCCGTGTTGCCGGCGATCAAGCGACTCGGCGTTGCGCTGATCCTGCTCACGGGCACGCCCGGCTCGTCGCTCGCGCGGCAGGCCGACGTGGTGCTGGACGTCGGCGTGGTCGAGGAGGCCTGCCCGATCAACCTGGCGCCGACGTCGAGCACGACGGCCGCCCTCGCCATGGGCGATGCGCTCGCCATGGCGCTGCTCGACCTCCGCGGCCTCGGCCCGGAGGACTACGCCGCACTCCATCCGCGAGGCGCGCTCGGCTGGAAGGCCCTCTTCCGCGTCCGTGATCTCATGCACACGCGAGAGAGTGTCCCGGTCATCTCGGAACACGCGACGATGAAGGAAGCGATCGAGGAGATGACGGCGAAGCATCTCGGGATGACGACGGTGGTCGACGCCGCCGGACGCCTCGTGGGTCTGATCACCGACGGCGATCTCCGGCGGCAACAACTCGCCGGCGGGTCGCTGCTCGATCGCCGGGCCGGCGACTGCATGACGGCCGATCCGGCGTGCATCGGACCCGACGACCTGGCCGCGCGAGCGCTCGACCTCATGGAGACCCACACGATCGCTGGGCAGACGCGACCGATCACGAGCCTGGTGATCACCGACGGCGACGGGCGCCCGGCCGGCGTCATCCACCTTCACGACATCCTGCGCGCCAAGATCGTCTGAAGGCCTGGGTCGACGCGTTTCCTGCGCGTCGAGGCGTTTCTTGTTTGCCTCTCCATCGGGCGTGTGCTAGCGTGGTACCGAACTTGCATCCATGCGGAAACTCCCGATTGCCATCCTAGGCTGTGTAGTTCTTTTCCTCGTTGTGGTGGTGGCTGTGCTCGTGACCCGGAGCCGCGGCCCCCGCGCGATGCCGCCCGAACCCGTCCAGACCCGGGCCGACTATCGGCTCAAGGAGGTTCACCTCCAGGAGGAGGGTAAGGGATCGACGCGGTGGCAGCTCGACGCCGAGTCCGGCGAGATCTTCGAGGATCAGGGGCGGACCGTGATGAAGAAGGTCGTCGTTCGAGTCGAGGAGCCGGCGCGAGTGTGGAACGTGAGCGCTGACGAGGGCTACATGCTCCGGGACAGCAAGGACGTGGAGCTCCGAGGCAACGTCGTGCTCGTGACCAGCGATGGGCTCAAGATGGAGACGGCGCGTCTGGCCTGGGCGGCGAAGGAGCAGCGCGCGTGGACGGACCAGCCCGTCACCATCTATCGAAATGGGGTCGTGGTGCGCGGGCAGGGCTTCGAGTCGCGCGTCAACGAGGAAGTCACGACGATCAAGGGGCGGGTCCGCGCCGTGGTGACACCGGGCGCGATCGGCGCCGCCTCGGACTCGAAGCCGTGAACCAGACCCGACTGCTGGCCCTCTGGCTCTCGTGCGCCCTGGCCGTCCTGGCGCCAGCCGCGGTCTGGGCGCAGACGTCGGCGCCGAAGCCGCACCCGCAGCCTCAACCGCGCCCGGCTCGTCCGGCGCCGCCCGCGCCGAACGTTGCGAAGCCGAAGGCCGCCGAGCCAGGAAGCCGGAGCGCGCCGGGTCCGCCGGGGATCGACCGCACCTCGCCCGTGACGATCGATGCCGATCAGCTCGAGAATCTCCAGAAGGAGGGGCTGGTCGTCTTCACCGGCAACGTCGTGGCGAACCAGAACAACTCGACCCACTACTCGGATCGCATGGAGGTGTACCTCGACGCCAAGGGCGACGGCATCGTGCGCACGGTGTCCACCGGGAACGTCAAGATCGTCACGCGCGATTGCCGGATCGGCACGGCGAAGCGGGCCGAATATTACGACGCGGAGCAGCGCGTCGTGCTGATCGGCACGGCGCGCGTGTGGCAGGAGGACAACGTGGTGACCGGCGAGCGGATCACGATCTATCTCGCCGAGGACCGGAGCGTCGTCGAGGGCGGCAAGCAGGAACGCGTGAAGGCCGTGTTCTATCCGCGAAATCAGGAGCAGCCGTCGGCGGCCGCCAAGGCGCCGGCGGGCACACCGTGTGGATAGGTGACGGGGCGCCGTGGAAGGCTTGATCGCGCAGAGCCTCCGGAAGCGGTTCCGCACACGCGTCGTCGTCAATCGCGTGAGCCTCGACATCCAGCCGGGCGAGGTGGTCGGGCTCCTCGGGCCGAACGGTGCCGGCAAGACCACGTCGTTCTACATGATCGTCGGCCTCCTCCGACCCGACGAGGGCCAGATCTTCCTGGAGGGGCAGGAGGTCACCGGCCTTCCGATGTACAAGCGCTGCCGGCTGGGCATGGGGTACTTGCCCCAGGAGTCCTCGGTGTTCAGGAAGCTCACCGTGGAGGAGAACCTCCTCGCGATCCTCGAGACGCTCGATCTCTCCTACGCGGAGCGCATGGCGCGGCTCGAGGAGCTCTTGGCCGAGCTCGAGCTCACCCCGCTCGCCCGCCACAAGGCCTACACGCTGTCGGGCGGCGAGCGACGCCGGCTCGAGATCACCCGGGCGCTCGTCACCAATCCGCGCTACCTGTTGCTCGACGAGCCCTTCACCGGCATCGATCCCATCGCGATCGGCGACATCCAGGAGATCGTCGGCCGGCTCAAGGAACGCGGTATCGGCGTGTTGATCACCGACCACAACGTGCGCGAAACGCTGGCCATCACCGATCGGGCCTACATCCTGCACGACGGCCGCATCCTCGCCTCGGGCACGGCGACGGAGCTGGCCAGCAATCCCAGGGCCCGGGAAATCTATCTCGGCGAGAAGTTCTCGCTGTGAATCGGACGTTCGACCTATGAAACTGGCACTCCGGCAGACGCAGCGGGTCGTGATGACGCCGCTGCTCCAGCAAGCCATCCAGCTGTTGCAGCTCTCCACGCTCGAGCTCGAGCAAGTCGTGCGCAAGGAGCTCGAGGAGAACCCGCTGCTCGAGGAGCTCCCGACCGACGACGCCGAGGCGCCGGCGGCGACCTCGACGGAGGCGGCGGAGCTGCCGCCGACGCCGGCGCCGGCCGAGCCCGCCTCGGCCGAGACGGCCTCGGTGGACGGCGAGCGAGCGGACGAATTGCCGTTCGACCTCAGCTCCGTCATCTTCGACCAGGCCGACGAGCGCACGCCCGTGTCGACGGAATCCCGCGAGGATCTGCCGTTCGAGAACCTGGGCGGCAGCGAGACCACGTCGCTCGCCGATCACCTGAGCGAGCAGCTGCGCCTCGCGACGGACGACCCGAACACGCTGGCGATCGGGATGGCCATCATCGGCAACCTCGACGAGGACGGCTATCTCCGCGCGGAGCTCTCCGAGATCGCCGAGGGCACCGGTCGACCGCTCGCCGAGGTGGAGCAGGGGCTGACGCTCGTGCAGAACTTCGATCCGCGGGGGGTCGCGGCGCGGAGCATCCAGGAATGCCTGCTGCTGCAGCTCACGGCCGATCCCGAGCCGGACCCGGTGTCGGTCGAGATCGTCGAGAAGTACTTCGACGACCTCGGACGCCGCCGCTACGCCGACATCGCGCGCGCGATGAAGCTCTCGCTCGACCGCATCATGGAATCGGTCGACGAAATCCAGGCGCTCGAGCCCAAGCCGGGGCGGCAGTTCGCGGTGGTCGACTCCCGGTACATCGTGCCCGACGTCACGATCCAGAAGGTCGGCAACGACTACGTGGTGGTGCTGAACGAGGAGGGGATCCCGCGCCTCAGGGTGAACTCCCTGTATCGCTCGCTGCTCCGGCGCTCGGGCGACGAAGCCAAGCAGTATGTGGAACAGAAGATTCGCTCGGCGGTCTGGTTGATCAAGAGCGTGGAGCAGCGGCAGCGGACGCTCAGGCGGGTCGCGCAGAGCCTGGTCAACTTCCAGCGGGAGTTCCTGGACAAGGGCCTGCCGTACCTCCGGCCGCTCGCGCTCCGCGACGTCGGGGACGACATCAGCATGCACGAATCGACGATCAGCCGCGTGACGACCAACAAGTACGTCCAGACGCCGCAGGGGCTGTTCGAGCTGAAGTTCTTCTTCCACAGCGGGATCGAATCGACCAACGGCAGCATGGTGTCGTCGGTGTCCGTGAAGAAGATGATCCGCGACATGGTGGAGGCGGAGGAGGCGGCGGCGGCCCTGTCGGACCAGGAGATCGCCCAGGCCCTGCACGGCCAGGGGCTCACGATCGCGCGGCGGACGGTCGCCAAGTACCGCGAGGAGCTGGGCATCCTGCCCTCCCACCAGCGTCGCCTCCAGGCCAAGAAGCGCTAGGGGGAGCCACGATGATGGTCCCTCCTCGCCGCTCTGCTCAGCCTCTCTCTCGGACAGGCTCCTAGCCGCGCGTTCCCGCTCGGCGCTCCGGAAATCACGACGACGCGGATGCAAGCGATCATCAGCACGCGGGGCCTCAGCATCTCGACGACCTACAAGGACGCGCTGACGCACCGCCTCGCCAAGCTCGAGCCGCTGTTCCCGAGGCTGGTCGAGGCGAAGATCGTCCTGTCGAAGGAGAAGCATCGGCGCACCGCCGCGCTCACGCTCGTCGCCAAGCAGCACACGTTCCGGAGCGAGGAGACCGCCGCAGATCTCGAGGCGGCCGTCGACATGGCCTTCGATGCCCTCGGGCGACAGGTCCGGGAGACCAAGGACCGTCTGAAGAATCGCAAGGCGCGGAACGCGCCCCGGCGCGCGCCGCTGACCCGGCCCGGGCCGACCTCGGCGAATCCCGACGTCGCCGTCCGGCGCGTCCCACTGAAGCCGATGAGCCTGGCCGATGCGGTCGAGCAGCTCGGGCGGACCCGGGACGAGTTCCTGGTCTTCGCCAATGCCTTGACGGACTCGGTCAACGTCCTGTATCGCCGGAACGACGGCGGCCTGGGGCTCATCGAGCCGGTGGCCTGAGGGGAGGCGCGCCAGGTGGAGGACCGACCGGCGCACCAGGCGGCGCATCCGATCCGCTTTGTCGTGATCACCGGGCTCTCGGGGGCGGGCAAGAGCTACGCGATCAAGTGCTTCGAGGATCTCGGGTACTTCTGCGTCGACAATCTGCCCACGACGCTCATCCCGACGTTCGCGGAGCTGTGCGCGCAGTCGAGCCGCGACATCCGGAAGATCGCGCTCGGCGTCGACGTGCGCGAGGGCGAGTACCTCGCGCACTTGATCGACGCCCTCGAGGAGCTGCGCGCGCGCGGCCACCGCCCGGAGGTGCTGTTCCTCGAGGCGGCCGACGAGACCCTCGTGCGCCGGTATCACGAGACGCGCCGCCGCCATCCGCTCGCCGGCGACGGGAACGTGCTCGACGGGATTCGGGCCGAACGGGGCGCGCTCGCGCACCTGCGCGAGGAAGCCGATCGCATCATCGACACGACCGGCCTCACGGTGCATCAGCTCAAGGACCAGCTCGTCGAGTCGTATGGCGCGCGCGAGCCCCGGTCGGGCCTCACGATCTCCCTGGTCTCGTTCGGGTTCAAGCACGGCATCCCGTACGACGCCGACATGGTCTTCGACGTGCGCTTCCTCCCCAACCCGCATTTCGTCGACGACCTCCGGCAGATGGATGGCCGCGATCCGGCCGTCCAGAAGTTCGTCTACGCGCACGACGAGAGCCGCGAGCTGCTGGGCCGCCTGGAGGACCTCGTGCGCTTCCTGTTGCCGCTCTATCGACGCGAGGGCAAGGCCTACCTCACCGTGGCCATCGGGTGCACGGGCGGGCGCCACCGGTCGGTGACGCTCGTCGAGTCGCTGCGCACCTTCGTCGAAGGCCTGGGCTTTGCCCCGATCGTGCGCCACCGCGACCTCGACCGGGAGTGACGACCGGGCCGGGATTTGCCTTGAGCGCCTTTGTCGCGGCATGCTACAGTCTCATGATCCCAGCACCGATGTGGAGCCACCCGAGCGCTCCGCACGTCAGGGGCTGAAACCCGGGAGGAAGATGGATGGCTCGCGACCAGTATCTCTTCACGTCGGAATCGGTCACGGAGGGGCATCCCGACAAGATCGCCGACCAGATCTCGGACGCCGTCCTGGACGCGATCCTGGCTCAGGATCCCGTCGGACGGGTCGCCTGCGAAACACTGCTCACGACCGGCCTCGTCGTCGTCGCCGGTGAGATCACGACCAACTGCTACGTCGACATCCCGAAGATCGCTCGCGAGACCATCAAGACCGTCGGGTACACGCGCGCCAAGTTCGGCTTCGACTACGAGACCTGCGGTGTGATCACCGCCATCGACGGGCAATCCCCCGACATCGCGATGGGCGTGGACAACCTCGGGGCGGGCGACCAGGGGCTCATGTTCGGCTATGCCTGCACCGAGACCGAGGAGCTGATGCCGCTGCCGATCATGCTGGCGCATCGGCTCGTCCAGCGGCTCACCGAGATCCGAAAGGCCGGCGACGTGCCCTATCTGCGGCCCGACGGAAAGAGCCAGGTGTCCGTGCGCTACGCGGACGGCAAGCCCGTCGGCGTCGAGACCGTGGTCATCTCGACGCAACACGGCCCCGACGTCCCGCTCGAGCAGATCCGCTCGGACATGATCGAGCGGGTGATCCTGCCCACCATCCCCGCCCACCTCGTCGACAAGGCCAAGATCACGTATCACGTGAACCCGACCGGCCGCTTCGTCACGGGCGGGCCAATGGGCGACACCGGCCTCACGGGGCGGAAGATCATCGTGGACACGTACGGCGGGTCCTGCCCGCATGGCGGCGGGGCGTTCTCCGGCAAGGATCCGACGAAGGTGGACCGGTCGGCGTGCTACATGGCCCGGCACGTCGCGAAGAACATCGTCGGCGCCGGACTGGCGGACCGGGTGCAGGTGCAGGTCGCGTATGCCATCGGGGTCGCCGACCCCGTGTCGATCATGGTGGAGACGTTCGGCACGGGCAAGATTCCCAACGGCAAGCTCGAGGAGATGATCCGGCGGCATTTCGATTTCACCCCCGCCGGCATCATCAAGTACCTCAATCTGCGGCGGCCCTTCTACCGCAAGACCGCCGCGTACGGGCACTTCGGCCGCAACGAACCCGAGTTCACCTGGGAGCGGCTCGACCGCGTGAAGGATCTCCGCGACGACGCCGGGGTGTGATCCGAGCGATCGCTCCGCTCGAGAAGCCGTCGGGGCGGCGGCCACTCCGCCTGGCCTGACACCGGTTCATGGCGCGTAGCGTCCCGACGGCGATCGGACAGCGTCCCCGCTCGAGGTTCGGCTTCTGGCTCCTCGTCCTGTTCATCGTGATCGGGGCGACGGGCCAGGCCGTCCCGCTCTACACCGACTGGCTCTGGTTCAAGGAAGTCGGCTTCACCCAGGTCTTCACGACCCGTCTCGCTCTGAACGGCTGGCTGTTCATCGGCTTGGCCGGCGGCGTCTTCGCCTTCCTCTTCGTCAATCTCTCGATCGCCGCGCGGACGGCGCCCCCGGACGTGCTCTGGGAGCTCGAGGATCAGCTCGGGCTGCCTGGGCGCGCGATCCTCGAACCGCTCGTCCGCCGCCTGCTGCTGCCGGTGATCTCGGTGATCGCGTTCTTCGCGGGCGTCAGGGGCACCGGCGCGTGGGAGACCGTGCTGGCGTACGTCAACGCGACGCCGTTCGGGCGGACCGATCCCCTCTTCGGACGCGACCTGGCTTTCTACGTGTTCGAGCTGCCGCTCTGGCGGCTCGTGTACGGGTGGGCCACGGCGCTGGTGGCCGGCACGCTCGTGCTCACCGCCGCGGTCTACGTTCTGCAGCGGAGCCTCGTGCTCACCGCGCATGGCCCGCGGCTCGCCGGAGGAGCGCGGACCCATCTCCTGGCGCTCGGGGCCGTGGTCCTCGCCCTCCGCGCCGTGGGATTCTGGCTCGACCGCTACGAGTTGCTGTACTCGCCGCGCGGGGTCGTCTTCGGCGCCTCGTACACCGACGTGTACGCCTCGCTCCCGGTGCTCGGCTGGCTCGCCGCGCTCTCGCTGCTCTGCGCCGGCGCGTGCGTGTTCCAGATGTTCCGCCCGGGGTGGCGATTCCTCGTGGCCGGCCTGGTCACGCTGGTGCTGTTCTGGATCGGCGGGCTCGGCGTGTACCCCGCGCTGCTCCAGCGGTTTCGGGTGACCCCGAACGAGCTGGTCGCCGAGCGCCCATTCATCCAGCACAACATCCGGATGACGCGCCAGGCGTATGCGCTGGACCGGGTCGCGGAGCAGGACTTCGCCGCGGCGGACAACCTCACGGCCCAGTCGCTCGAGCGAAACCGACTCACGATCAACAACGTCCGGCTGTGGGACAACCGCCCGCTGCTCGTGACGTACGGCAAGCTCCAGGAGATCCGGACCTACTACAAGTTCCTCGACGTGGACGTCGACCGCTACACCGTGAACGGCGAGTACCGCCAGGTCATGCTCTCCGCGCGCGAGCTGTCGTATCGCTTTCTCCCGAGCCGCGGTTGGATCAACGAGCGGCTGACCTACACGCATGGCTACGGGCTCGTCGCGAGCCCCGTGAACCGGATCAGCCCCGAGGGGTTGCCCGAGTTCTTCCTGAAGGACATCCCGCCGGTGGGGCAGGGGTTGCCCCGCATCGCGCGCCCGTCGATCTACTACGGCGAATCCGGAAACGAGTACGTGTTCGTGCGCACGCGCTCGCAGGAGCTGGACTACCCCTCGGGCGACCAGAACGTGTACTCCCGCTATGACGGGCGGGGCGGGATTCCCGTGGCCTCGCTCCTCGCCAAGCTCGCCTTCGCCATCCGGTTCGGGGAGATCAAGGTGCTCCTGTCCGACGATCTCACGCCGGAGAGCCGGGTGATGCTGTACCGCGACGTCGTGCCGCGCGTCCGGCAAGCGGCGCCGTTCCTGAAGTACGACCGCGACCCCTACCTGGTCGTGACGGACGACGGCCGCCTCGTGTGGATGCTCGACGCCTACACGGTCACGGATCGCTACCCCTACGCCGAACCGGTGCGCGGGATCGGCAATTACATCCGCAACTCCGTGAAGGTGACCGTCGACGCCTACCACGGCAACGTGATCTTCTACATCGCGGATCCGGAGGACCCGATCATCCGCACCTACGGGCAGGCGTTCCCCGGCATGTTCCGGCCGCTCGCCGAGATGCCCAAGGATCTGCACGCGCATATCCGGTACCCCGAGGATCTGTTCACCGTGCAGGCGAAGATGTACGCGACGTACCACATGGAAGATCCCCAGGTCTTCTACAACAAGGAGGATCTGTGGGTCATCCCGCGCCTGCCCCAGGACGGTCGGGACAAGGAGATCGACCCCTACTTCACGGTCATGCGGCTGCCCGGCGAGCCCAAGGAGGAGTTCATCCTGCTCTCGCCATTCAGCCCGAGCGGGCGCGACAACATGATCGCGCTCATGGCGGCGCGGTCCGACGCGCCGAACTACGGCCGTCTCATCGCCTATACGTTCCCCAAGCAGAAGCTGGTCTTCGGTCCCCGCAACATCGATGCGCGGATCAACCAGGATCCGGTGATCTCGCAGCAGATCTCGCTCTGGAACCAGCAGGGCAACCGCGTCCTGCGCGGCTCCCTCTACGCCATCCCCATCGACGAGTCGCTGATCTACGTGCTGCCGCTGTATCTCGCCGCCGAGCAGGGTGGCGCCCTGCCGGAGCTGCGCCGGGTCGTCGTGGCCTACGGCAACCAGATCGCGATGGAGCCGTCGCTCGAGGCCGCGCTGACCCGCATCTTCGGCGGGCGCCTGCGCGCCGATGAGCCGGCGCCGCCCGCGTCAGAGCGGCCGGCCGCGGCGCGACCCGGCCCGGACAGCACGGCCACGGGCCCCATCCAGCGCGCCTGGGAGGCCTGGCAGAAGAGCCAGGACGCCGTGCGGCGAGGCGATTGGGCCGTGTACGGCCAGGAGCAGAAGCGGCTCGAGGACGCCCTCCGGCAGCTCCAGGGCCAGCGCTGAGCCACGAGCCGGGCGCCGGCCCGGCCGCCGGGGTCACGTCCGCGCGTTCAGGAAGAGGGCCGTGCCGAGCCCGGCGAAGACGATGTTGGCCGTCCACGCGGCCAGGGCCGGCGGCAGGAGATCGGCCTGGGCGAAGGCCAGCGCCATCGAGTGCACCATCCAGTACCCGACCGCGATCACGATGGCGACCCCGATGCCGACCGCGCGCCCGCCGCTGCGCGGTGACGCCAGGGCAAACGGGATCGCGACGAGCGCCATGATCAGATGCACGAGCGGGAACGACAGCTTGGAGTAGAGCTGGACGACGTACTTGCCGACCTGATGCCCGCTCTCCTGGAGCTTCTGGACGTAGGCGCGCAGCTCCAGGAAGCTCATCGCCTCCGGCATCTTCTGGATCTGGGTGAAGTCCTCGATGTCCTCGGGCATGACGACGAGGCGCGCGTCGAACGCCTCGGTGCGCACGCGATTCTGCCGGTCCACCTGCCGGGTGATCCCGCCGGTGATCTGCCATCCGTCCGGGGTCCACCGCGCTTTCCGCGCGTCGAGGCGTTGGACGAGCCGGAAGTCCTTGTCGATCTCGAGGAGGAGCAGGCCGTCCATCGACTTCTCTCCGGGGTCGAGCAGGGCGAGCCGGAAGAATCGCGTGTCCGACGCGCGGTACCAGATCTGACTCTGCCGCTGCAAGTGGCGAGGCAGCTGCCCGCGTATCTTGACGCGGTCCACCTCCTCCGCCCTGGCGTTCAGCTCCGGGAGCGCCACCTCCTGGAAGACGACCGCGGCGACGCTGATCAGCGCGGCCGTGGCGAGGACGGGCAGGCTCACCCGGTACAAGCTGACCCCGGCCGCCTTGAGCGCGTCGAGCTCGCGCTGGCGCGTGAGCGACAGGAAGAGGAACACGGTCGCGATCAAGACGATCAGCGGCAAGCCTTTGTACAGCTCCGGCGGCAGGTTGTACGCGAAGTGCAGGAGGATGAGGTGGAACGGGGGCTTGACGCGCAGGAAGCGGTCGAGCGTCTGGAGCAGGTCGACGACGATGAAGAGCACCGCGCCCATGAGGAGACCGAAGCCGAGGAAGATCGAATACTCGCGGATCAGGTAGCGGTCGACGAGGAACGTCGAGGCGCGCGGGCCGCGAAAGCGGGTCGACCGCTGGTGTCGCGTGCGCGCCCAGGCCGCGCGGAGCCACGGCCTCGGCTCGACCCGGGCCCACAGACGCCAGAACACGTCGGCCCAGGCCGTCGAGACGCCGACGGTGCTGGCGCGCAGGAGGACGGCGCCGACCAGCGTGAACAGGACATTCGGCAGCCAGATGGCGAGGGCGGCGGGCAGTCGCCGGCTGAGCGCCAGGCCCTCGAGCGACGTGAACAGGATGTAGTACGTGACGACGATCGCGAAGCTCGACGCGAGGGCGACGGCGCGGCCGCCGCGCTGCGTGCGGATCCCGAGCGGGAAGCCCACCAGCACGAAGACGAGCGCGGCCACGGGCAGGGCGAAGCGCTTGTGGAACTCGACGTAGTACGGCGAGGCGATCTGGGCCTGCCGCTCGAGCTCGCGCCCGCGCGGGAAGAGCTCTCCGAGCGGCATCAGCTTTTCCGGCTTGTCGTCGCGGGACGCCGTCTGCAGTGGCGAGTCGATCGGCAGCGTCATGTCGTAGAGGCTGAACACCGTGTGGCGGAACCGGCGGGGATCGGCCGTCTCGGTCTCGTTGATGGCGCCGTCGAGGAACCGGAGCGTGATGCGACGGTTGACCTCGTCGGTCAACAGGCGGCCCTCGCGGGCGAAGACGATGCGGGAGCGCTGCGGGTCCCGCTCGTCGGACACGACCACGCCGCGCAAGCCGACCTGCGACTCGGTGATCTCGTCCACGTAGACGACGAAGTGGCCGAAGGCGGAGGTGAACGTCCGCTCGCGGATCGCCGTCGCGGCCCGCGTCTGGAGGATCGTGAACAGCTGGCGCTGGAACGCGCCGATCGACCACGGCACCGTGAAGATCGTGAGCCAGCCGATCGCGAGCGTGACGATGACGCCGGCCACGACGAACGGCCGGAACAGCCGCAGCGGACTCACGCCCGCCGCCTTGAGCGCCGAGACCTCGAGGTCGGCCGCCAGGCGACCGCAGACGAGGAGGACCGCGACCAGGAGGGCCATCGGCAGGGTGAGGCTCAGGAAGGCGGGCAGCATGAAGACCAGCAGCGAGAGCACGAGGTGGAACGGGACGTTCTTCGTGATGACGAGGTTCGTGAGCTGGTAGATGCGGTCGATGAAGAGGAAGAACGTGAAGACGCCGACGCCGATGGCGAAGGGTGGCGCGAGATCCTTCCAGACGTAGCGGTCGAGGATTCGCGGCATGCCCCGTCATTGTACGATACGAGCCATGGGCAGGACGTGGGCCGCCGTCCTGCTGTTGCTGCTGACGGCGGCAGCGGCAGGGGGCGCCGCCGAGGATCGGCGCGAGCGATACGGAGAGCTCGGTCGACGACTCTCGGGCGAGGAGACGACATCGCCGGTCGACACCGACGCCGCGCTCGCGGAACTGTTCGCGCTCGCCGATGCGGAAGTCGTGGACAATCTTCGCGCCGGCGAGCCCTATGCCTCCGCGCCATTCATCCAGGAACGGCTGGATGCCTTGATGGCGGTCTGGGGCGGGGCGGGACTGCGCGTCCATCGCCTCGGGCGCGCGCCGGAGGGACCCGCGCTCACCGTGGGGGTGTTCTCCGCGCCGGGGCCGCCTCCGGTGGGATCGCTCCGGGTCTACGCCCGTCGCGATGCCGAACCGACCGCGCTGGCGTCGAGCACGCACGAGGGAACGCCCGCGCTTCACGCGTGGCCACCGGCGCGCGACGGCGCGACGCAGTTCGTCGTCGCCTGGATGGGCGCCGCGTCGGGCCCGGGCGGGCGGCCGCTCGTGATCGAGGTGTGGCGCCGAAGCCGATCGGGCGGCGCCGAGCGCATCTGGAGCTCGACCGCCGAGTTTCCCGACGGCCTCTCGGTCCTCGGCTTCGGCGTGAAGGACGGCGCTATCTCCGTCCGGTACGAAGCGCGCTATCCGGGCTGGCACCCTGGCTGTCAGGGCCAGACGGAACAGATCGACGTCTACCGACCCGATCCGCGGCGCGGTGGGCTCGCGCTCGCGAGCCGGCGCGTCGTTCGCGCGTGGCACCGCGAGCTGCAGGCCGCGGTGAGCCGCCTGCTCGCGGCGCTCGGCGCTGGAGATGTCGTCACGATCAATCGGCTGGTGCCCGACCGCGCCGTGCGGGCGCGACTGCCACACGCGCTCGCCCGCGAGCCGGCCTGCGATCAGGAGAGCGTGCGACCGCCGTCGTCGGTCGCCGTGGCCGTCACCGAGACGCGCAACGGGCGCCTCGTGCCATGGTCGCTCACGTGGCGTCCGAGTCCCGCCGGCTGGCGGCTGACCGCCGCGGCCCCCATGCTAGAATGACAGCCCGCCATGGCTGATATCTCCGATCGCTACGATCCCCTGCAGGTGGAGCCGCGATGGTACGGCGTCTGGGAAGAGCGCGGGTACTTCCGCGCGGACGCCGATTCCGCACGCCGGCCGTACTCGATCGTCATTCCTCCGCCGAACGTGACCGGGTCGCTGCACTGGGGTCATGCGCTCAACATGACCCTGCAGGACATCCTGATCCGCTACAAGCGGATGGATGGCTACAACGCGCTCTGGCTGCCGGGCACGGACCACGCCGGCATCGCCACGCAGGTCAAGGTCGAGCAGCAGCTGGCCCTCGAGGGCAAGACGAAGGAGGATCTCGGCCGCGACGCCTTCGTCGCGCGCGTGTGGCAGTGGAAGGAAGAGTCCGGCGGCACGATCATTCGCCAGTTGAAGCGCCTGGGAGCCTCGTGCGATTGGCGGCGCGAACGGTTCACGATGGACGCCGGCCTGTCCGCGGCCGTGCGCGAGGTGTTCGTCCGCCTCTGGGAAGAGGGCCTCATCTACCAGGGCGACTACATCGTGAACTGGTGTCCCCGATGCCAGACCGTCCTCTCCGATCTCGAGGTCGAGCGCGAGGAGCGCGACGCGGAGTTCGTGTACATCAAGTACGGCCCGCTCACGCTCGGCACGGTGCGGCCGGAGACGAAGCTCGGGGACACGGGCCTCGCCGTCCATCCGCGGGACAAGCGCTACGCGAAGTACGTCGGCCAGACGCTCGAGGTGCCCTCGGTCGACGGCACCATCACCATGCGCGTGGTCGCCGACAGCGCCGTGGACCCGAAGTTCGGCTCGGGGGTGATCAAGGTGACGCCCGGCCACGACCCCGTGGACTTCGAGATCGGCAAGCGCCACGGGCTCCCGGCGCGGACCGTCATCGGGTTCGACGGCAAGATGACGGCGCTCGCGGGCAAGTACGCGGGCCTCGACCGGTTCGAGTGCCGCCGGCGCATCGTCGAGGACCTGAAGGCCCTCGGTCTCATCGAGCGCATCGAGCCCTACCGCCACGCCGTCGGGGTCTGCTACCGCTGCAAGACCGTCGTGGAGCCCCTCATCTCCAAGCAGTGGTACGTGCGGACGAAGCCGCTCGCGGAACCGGCGATCAAGGCCGTCAGGAGCGGCCGGATCCGGATCGTCCCGCGCGGGTGGAGCAAGACGTACTACCACTGGATGGAGAACATCCGCGACTGGGCGATCTCGCGGCAGCTCTGGTGGGGCCATCGCATCCCGGTCTGGTACTGCGACGCGGACGGCAGCGTGCACGTCTCGCGCACCGATCTCACGGCGTGCCCTCAGTGCGGCGGGCCCGTGCGCCAGGACACCGACGTGCTCGACACGTGGTTCTCGTCGGGCCTCTGGCCGTTTTCTACCCTCGGGTGGCCCGAGCGGACGCGGGATCTCGACACCTTCTATCCGACGTCCTGTCTCGTCACGGGGTTCGACATCCTGTTCTTCTGGGTCGCGCGGATGGCCATGCTCGGGATCAAGTTCATGGGCGACGTGCCGTTCCGCGACGTCTACATCCACGCGCTCGTCCGCGACGCCGAGGGCGCGAAGATGTCCAAGTCCAGGGGCAACGCCGCCGACCCCCTGGACGTGATGGACAAGTACGGGACGGACGCGTTTCGCTTCACGTTGGCGGCCCTGGCCGCCCAGGGGCGCGACATCCGCATGTCGGACGAGCGCGTCGAGGGCTATCGGAACTTCGCGAACAAGCTGTGGAACGCCGCCCGGCTCGTGCTCGGCAATCTTGAAGGCTACGATCCGCGGCTCGCCCGGCGTGGGAAGCCGACGGCCGCGGACCGCTGGATCAAGAGCCGGCTCGCCGCGACCACATCCGCCGTCCGCAAGGCGCTGGATCGCTATCGATTCAACGACGCCACGGCGGCCCTCTATCAGTTCGTGTGGCACGAGTTCTGCGACTGGTATCTCGAGATCGCGAAGCGACGGCTCTATCAAACGGACGACAAGGTCGATCGGGCGCTGGCGCAGCGGACGCTCGTCGAGACGCTCGAGGCGACGCTCAGACTGCTGCATCCCTTCATGCCGTTCATCTCCGAGGAGATCTGGCAGCGGCTGCCGCACGAGGGCGAGTCGATCGTGATCGCCCCGTTCCCGCGAGCGGCAGGGGCGCGTCGGAGCGGCGCCGCCGAGGCCGAGATGCGGCCGGTCATCGACGTCGTGACGGCCATTCGCACCGTCCGGAGCGAGAGCCGGGTCCCACCGTCGGCCGAGCTTCGCGTGACGGTCAAGCCAGGGCCGTCGGGAGGTCACGCGATCGGCGCGTCGGCGGCGCTGATCGGCGCGCTCTCGCGCTCAGCGATCACGGTCGACGCGGCCGCGGCGCGCCCGTCCCAGTCCGCGCTCGCGATGGCGGGCGACGCCGAGGTCTTCGTGCACCTCGAGGGGGTGGTCGACCTCGCGGCCGAGCGAGGCCGCCTCCAGAAGGAGATCGAGCGGGCCGACAAGGAGATCGCCTTCCTCGAAGGCAAGCTCGATCGGCCCGAGTTCGTCGAGCGCGCCCCGGCCGAGGTCGTGGAGCGCGAGCGGCTCCGGCTGGCCGAGCAGCGGCGCGTGCACGAGAAGCTCTCGGCGAGCCTCCAGGCGATCGGCTAGGTCCCGTGCTGGGCGGCGACGTCCACGCGCTGGACGTGGTCGACTCGACTCAGGCCGTGCTCGCTGACCTGGCGCGGGCCGGCGCCCCCGAAGGGACCGTGGTCACGGCGCGCCATCAAACGGCGGGCCGGGGGCGCCGCGGACATCACTGGTGGGACGCCCCGGGCGAGAGCTTGCTCTGCTCCGTGCTCCTGCGGCCGCTGGTCCGTGCCGCTCAGGCCCCACAGCTCGCCCTGGTGGCCGGGGTCGCGGTGACGGACGCCCTCGAGTCGGTATCGGTCACGGCCCGGATCCGCTGGCCGAACGACATTCTCGTCGACGGCCGCAAGATCGCCGGCATCCTCCCCGAAGGCGCGTCCGACCCGGACGGGCGACTCGCGCACGTGCTGCTCGGCATCGGAATCAATCTCGAGCAGACCGACTTTCCCGACGAGATCGCCGGGCGGGCGACGTCGTTCAGGCTCGTCACCGGGCGGACGCCCGACCGTGACCGTATGCTCGACGAGTTGCTGGGCGCGGTGGACCGGCACTATCGCGCGTGGTGCCGCGAGGGCTTTGCCGCCGTGTCCGCGACGTGGCGCCGCCGGTCGACCACGATCGGAACGCAGGTGCGCTTGCCCGATGGGAGGGACGGGCTGGCGATGGACGTGGACGCGGACGGCGCGCTGATCGTCGACGTCGGCCGCGATGAGGTGATCCGGCTCTCATCGGGTGAGCTCGCGTGGCGCCCGTGACGGAGGCGAGAGAATCGGCCATGACGAGGGGCATCCAGGGACGCGGAGGGGCGCGATGCTGCTGGTGATCGAGGTCGGTAACACGAATACGAGCGTCGGCGTGTACGAAGGCCGGCGCCTCCTGGTGTCGTGGCGGCTCACGAGCCGGCGAGAGCAGACGGCGGACGAGTACGGCGTCTTCATCCAGACGCTGCTCAGAACCAGGGGCATCGAAGCCCACGCCATCACCGGCGTCGCGATCTCCAACGTGGTGCCGCCTGTCCAGCGGACGCTCGAGTGGATGAGCGAGGCGTACTTCGGCATTCATCCGTTCACCGTGCAGCCCGGCGTCAACGTCGACATGCCGCTCAAGGTGGATTTCCCGACCGAGGTCGGCGCCGACCGGCTGTGCAACGTCGTGGCGGGCACGGCCCTCTACGGCGCGCCGCTCATCGTCGTCGACTTCGGCACCGCGACGAACTTCGACGTCGTGAACGCGCGGGGCGAGTTCGTCGGCGGCGCCATCGCGCCGGGCTTGATGGTCGCGTCGGAAGCGCTCATCTCCCGGGCGGCGCGGCTCTATCGGGTCGAGCTGATCCGCCCCAAGGACGCGATCGGCCGCAACACGGTCACCAACATCCAGTCGGGTGTCGTGTACGGCTACGCCGGGCTGGTCGACGGGCTGGTTGGCCGGATGCGCCGCGAGCTGGACGGCGAGCCTCGGGTCGTGGCCACCGGCGGGCTCGCCGAGCAGATGCGCGAGGTCTGCGCGAGCCTCCAGGAGGTCAATTCCGACCTTCGATTGGAGGGGTTACGCATGATCTGGGAACGCGCGCATCCGGATGCGTCGAGCGGGGCCTCGCGGAGTTGACACTCGATGGAGCCGGCCCGTATACTCCCCCAAATACGGTAGGGCGCGCGACGTAGTTCTCTACATACAGGGTCTCCGCGGGGACGGAGCCCAGGGAGAGACGGCGTATGGGCATGTGGGTGGGGAGGGGGCGCAAGGCGCGCGCAGCGTACGGATTCGACGACATCGCTCTCGTGCCGGGGGCCTTGACCATCAACCCGAACGAGGTCGACATCTCGTGGGAGCTGTGCGGCCGGCGGTTCGACATCCCCATCATGGCCGCGGCGATGGACGGCGTCGTGAGCCCGGCGCTGGCGATCGAGATGGGTCGGCTCGGCGGCCTCGCCGTGCTCAACCTGGAAGGCATCTTCTCCCGGTACGAACACCCCGAGGCGGTGCTCGACCGCATCACGTCCGCGAGCCTCGAGGAAGCCACCAAGATCATCCAGGGCATCTACGGCGAGCCGATCAAGGAAGACCTGATCCACAAGCGGATCTCCGAGATCAAGAAGGGCGGCGGGCCCGTGGTCGTGTCGGCCATCCCCCAGCGCGCCGAGCGATTCGCCAAGATCGCGGAGGAGGCCGGCGCGGACTTCTTCGTCGTGCAGTCCACCGTGACGACGGCGCGCCACGTCGCGTCGGAGTACACGCCCGTCGATCTGCGGCTCCTCAAGAAGCACCTGTCGATTCCGTTGATCGTGGGCAACGTCGTCACCTACGAGGCGTGCCTCGAGCTGATGGACGCCGGCGTGGACGCGCTGCTCATCGGGGTCGGCCCTGGCGCCGCCTGCACGAGTCGTGAGGTGCTGGGTCTCGGCGTGCCCCAGGTCACGGCGACGGCCGACTCCGCGGCGGCGCGCGACTTCTACTACAAGCGAACCGGACGGTACGTGCCGATCATCACCGATGGCGGAATGACGACAGGCGGAGACATCTGCAAGGCGCTCGCGTCGGGAGCGGACGCGGTGATGATCGGCTCGGCGTTCGCCCGCGCGCAGGAGGCGCCCGGCCGCGGGTATCACTGGGGCATGGCGACGCCGCACTCGAACTTGCCGCGCGGGACGCGCATCCGCGTCGGCATCGCCGGACCGCTCGAGCAAATCCTGTTTGGCCCCGCCTTCACTGAGGACGGCACGTTGAACCTCGTCGGGGCCATCCGGACGTGCATGGGCTCGGTCGGCGCCATGAACATCCGGGAGCTCCAGCAGACCGAGCTCATCATCGCGCCGTCCATCAAGACAGAGGGGAAGGTCTTCCAGCGAGCCCAGAAGCTGGGGACGCCCCGCTAGGGGGTCGCGCCTGTGGCGGCCGATCTGCCGGCCACGGACAAGATCGCGGTTCTCGATTTCGGCGGGCAGTACACGCAGCTCATCGCCCGCCGGATTCGCGAGCTGGGCGTGTACTCCGAGATCGTCCCGTGCACGCACCCCATCGAGGACGTGCTGAACGCCGGATACACGGGCATCGTCCTCTCGGGAGGTCCATCGAGCGTCTACGAGGAGGACGCGCCTCTTCCGGACAAGCGGTTGTTCGAGGCGGGGATCCCCCTGCTCGGAATCTGCTACGGCATGCAGGCCATGGGGTACCTGCTGGGTGGGCACGTGGTCCCGGCGGAGCGCCGCGAGTACGGGCCGGCCGAGGTCACGCTGCTCTCGCGCGGCGGGATGTTCGAGGACGTCGAGGTCGAGCGCGACAGCCGGATCGCCGTGTGGATGAGTCACGGCGACACCGTGATGAAGGCACCGCGGGGGTTCACGACGATCGGCGTGACCGAGAACTGCCCGGTGGCCGCCATGGCCGACGATCAGCGCCGCTTCTACGCGGTCCAGTTCCATCCGGAAGTGGCGCACACCCCGCAGGGCAAGACCATCCTTCGCAACTTCCTCCGCCTCTGTGGGGCCAGGCGGGACTGGTCGATGCCGTCGTTCATCGACTCGGCGATCGATGACATTCGCCGTCGGGTCGGCCGCGACCGGGTGCTCTGCGCGCTGTCCGGCGGCGTGGACTCGTCGGTCGTCGCCGTGCTGATCCACCGCGCCGTCGGCGACCAGCTGACGTGTCTCTTCGTGGACAACGGGGTGCTGCGGAAGGGCGAGGCCGAGAGCGTGGTCGCGACGTTCCGGGATGCCTTCAAGATGAATCTCGTCCACGTGGATGCATCAGCGCGATTTCTGAATCAATTGCGGGGCGTCTCCGATCCCGAGATCAAGCGCAAGCGCATCGGGGCGGAGTTCATCGCGGTCTTCGAGGAGGAGGCGAGGAAGCTCGGAGACTTCCCGTGGCTGGCCCAGGGCACGCTCTATCCGGACGTCATCGAGTCCCTGTCGTTCAAGGGGCCGTCGGCGACGATCAAGACGCATCACAACGTCGGTGGCTTGCCGAGCCGCATGCAGTTCAAGCTGGTCGAGCCGCTGCGCGAGCTGTTCAAGGACGAGGTCCGCGAGCTGGGGGCACTCCTGGGGGTGCCGGGCGACATCATCTGGCGTCAACCGTTCCCGGGTCCGGGGCTCGCCATTCGCGTGCTCGGCGAGGTCACGGAGGATCGCCTCACGCTGTTGCGCGAGGCCGACGCCGTCGTGCAGGAGGAGATTCGCGCGGCGGGCCTCGAGCGCGAGCTGTGGCAGGCGTTCGCGGTGCTCCTGCCGGTCCGGACCGTCGGCGTGATGGGCGACTTTCGCACCTACGCCCAGGTGATCGCCCTCCGGGCGGTCATGAGCCAGGACGCGATGACCGCCGACTGGGCCCGCCTGCCGTATGACCTCCTCGGCAAGATCTCCGCTCGGATCATCAACGAGGTGAAGGGCGTCAACCGCGTGGTGTTCGACATTTCGTCCAAGCCGCCGAGCACGATCGAGTGGGAATAGGGCCCGTGGCCCCCGGAGCGGGAGTCGCCTCGATGACGCGATGAAGGCGCGCGCCGATTTCGTCCACCTGCACGTCCACTCCGAGTACAGCCTGCTCGACGGCGCCGCGCAGCTCGAGGGGCTGATCCAGAAGGCCAAGGACCTCGAGTTTCCCGCCATCGCCCTCACCGACCACGGGAATCTGTTCGGCAGCGTCGACTTCTTCACCGGGTGTCAGAAGGCGGGGATCAAGCCCATCCTGGGATCCGAGCTGTACGTGGCGCCGGGAAGTCGGTTCGAGCGCTCCGGGCAGGACGGCAGCTACGAGGGCGCGAGCCACTGCACGGTGCTCGTGCGCAACCAGGCGGGGCACGCCAACCTGATGCGGCTGGTCTCGAAGGCGTATCTCGAGGGGTTCTACTACAAGCCACGCGTGGACCACGAGCTGCTCGCGCAGCACTCGGACGGCCTGCTCGTGCTCTCGGGCTGTCTCAACTCCGAGGTGAGTCGGCTGTTGGCGGCCGGCGACGAGGCCCGAGCGAAGGAGACCGCCGGCTGGTACCAGGAGGTGTTCGGCAAGGAGCACTACTTCATGGAGGTCCAGTCGCACGGCCTCGACGAGCAGCGGCGCGTGACCGAGGGCACGATCAAGATCGCCCAGGCCATCGGCGCGCCGCTCTGCGGGACGAACGATTCCCACTATCTCGGGGCCGAGCACGCGCGGGCGCACGAGGCGCTCTTGTGCATCCAGACCGGCACCACGATGAGCGATCCGAACCGGTGGCGCTTTTCCACCGACGAGTTCTACCTCAAGTCCGCCGACGAGATGCGCGCCGTCTTCAAGGACCTGCCCGAGGCGTACCGGAATACCCTGGCCGTGGCGGAGCGATGCGACGTCGACCTCGCCTTCGGGCAGTTCCACCTGCCGCGCTACCAGGTGCCCGACGGGTTCACGCTCGACTCGTATCTCGAGCACCTCGCGTTCGAGGGCCTCCGGGGCCGTTGCGGCTCCTCGCCCGCCGACGCCGTCGTCGAGCGACTCCGCTACGAGCTGGGCGTGATCTCGAAGATGGGATTCTCAGGGTATTTCCTCGTGGTCTGGGACTTCATCGCCCACGCGCGGCGCCAGGGCATCGCGGTGGGGCCGGGGCGGGGATCGTCGGCGGGGTCGCTCGTCGCCTACTGCCTCGGGATCACCAACGTGGACCCGATCCGATACGGGTTGATCTTCGAGCGATTCTTGAATCCCGAGCGCATCTCGATGCCCGACATGGACATCGACTTCGCCGACGACCGCCGCGATGAGGTGATTCGCTACGTCGTCGAACGCTACGGCGCGGATCGGGTCGCCCACATCATCACGTTCGGCACCATGGGCGCCAAGGCGGTGATCCGGGACGTCGCCCGCGTCCTCGGCTTCTCGTACGGCGAGGCCGACCGCATCGCGAAGATGATCCCGGGCTTCCCACTCAACATCACGCTCGACGAGTCGATCGAGAAGGCGCCGGCGCTGGCGGAGCAGGTTCGGCGCGAGCCGCGCGTGGCCGAGCTGTGGAACGTCGCGAAAGCGCTCGAGGGCTGCACCCGCCACGCCTCCGTGCACGCCTCGGCGGTCGTCATCTCCGACGAGCCGCTCATGGACCGGGTGCCGCTCTACAAGGATCCGAAGCGCCCGGAGCTGATCACGGGCCTCGCCATGGGGCCCATCGAGAAGCTCGGCCTGCTGAAGATGGATTTCCTCGGGCTGAAGACCCTCACGGTCATCGTCGACACCGTCCGGCTCATCCGGGAGGCGCGGGGCATCGGCCTCGATCCCGATCTCCTGCCGCTCGACGATGCGGCGGCCTACCAGCTCCTGGCGGAGGCGAAGACCTTCGGGGTGTTCCAGCTGGAATCGGCGGGCATGCGCGATGCGCTCCGCCGGCTCAAGCCCCAGCGCATCGAGGACATCATCGCGATGGTCGCCCTGTACCGGCCGGGACCGATGGATCTGATCGACGAGTTCATCAACAGAAAGCACGGGCGCTCGCCGATCGCGTACGAGCACCCGCGGATGGAGCGCCATCTCCAGGAGACCTACGGGATCATGGTCTACCAGGAGCAGGTGATGCGGCTCGCCGCGGATCTCGCCGGGCTCACGCTCGGCGAGGCGGACACCCTGCGCAAGGCGATGGGCAAGAAGGACCGGGAGCTGATGGCCCAGCAGCGCGAGAAGTTCATCGGGGGCTGCAAGGCGAACAAGATCGACGCGCGCCGCGCGGAGAAGATCTGGGACCAGATCGACAAGTTCGCGGGCTACGGCTTCAACAAGAGCCACGCGGCGTGCTACGCGCTGGTCGCGTATCAGACGGCGTACTTCAAGGCCAACTACCCGGTGGAGTTCATGGCCGCCCTGCTCACCTCCGAAATGGACAAGACGGACAAGATCGTCCAATACATCGAGGAGAGCCGGGCCATGGGGCTCCGCGTGGAGCCGCCCGACGTGAACGTCTCGGGCGCGCAGTTCACGGTGGTGGGCGAGGCGATTCATTTCGGGCTCGCGGCGATCAAGAACGTGGGCGCCGCCGCGATCGAGTCGATCGTGCGGAGCCGCGTCACGAGCGGATCGTTCACGTCGCTCGAGGATTTCTGCTCCCGCGCGGATCTCCGGCTGGTCAACCGCCGAGTGCTGGAGAGCCTGGTGAAGGCGGGCGCTTTCGACGCGCTCAAGACGACCCGCGCCGGGTTGCTCGCCCGACTCGATCAGGCGATGGAGGTGGGCCAGCGACGCCAGCGCGACCGCGACGAGGGGCAGGCGTCCCTCTTCGATGCGCTCGGTGCCGGCCCCGGCGCGGTCGCCGTGCTGCCGGCGGCCCCGGCGGTCCCCGAGTGGCCGCACGAGGAGATGCTCGCCTACGAAAAGGACGTGCTCGGCTTCTATCTCTCGGGCCACCCGCTCGAGCAGTATCGCGACGTCGCCCGCCGGATCGGAGCGCTGACAGCCGCCGAGCTGTTCGCCCGTCCTGTGGCCGCGCGCGTCCTGCTCCTCGGCCAGCTCTCCGCCGTGACCGAGAACGCCACGAAGAGCGGCAATCGCATGGCCTTCGCCACGCTCGAGCTGGTCGACGGCAGCGTGCCGCTCACGGTATTTCCGGAGCCCTACCGCGGCTCGGCCGCCGCGCTCAGGCACCGCGGGCCGGTCGTGGTGCGGGGCCGCACGGACGATAGCGACAAGGGCCGCGTCGTGCTCGCGGAGGAGATCCGGGTGCTCGATGACGCGGTGGCGGGTAGCCGTGCCGGCGATCCCGCCGCGCAGGCGCTGGCGTGCCGCGTGCGGCTCTCGGCCGCCGTCGACGCCATCGACGCGCGACTCACCACGCTGCGCGCCGTCTGCGAGGAGCACCGGGGTCGCACGCCGCTCTTCGTTCACGTGTTGCTGCCCGAGCAGGAGGTCGTCCTGCGCGTGCGCGATGTGCTCGTCGAGCCCGACCCGGCCATGGTCTCGAAAGTCGAATCGCTCCTCGGGTCGGGCAGTATACTCGTCGAATATGCGGGACGATCTTGACTTCGAGCGACCGATCGCAGAGCTCGAGGAACGGCTGGCGCAGCTGCGCGCCGCCGATCCGCCCGCGGCCCGTGACGAGGTCGCACGGCTCGAGAATCGCCTCGCGCGCCTGCAGCAGAAGGTCTACGGCAGCCTGACGGCCTGGCAGCGCGCGCAGATCGCCCGGCACCCGAAGCGCCCCCGGACCCTCGATTTCGTCGGCCTGCTCTTCGACGACTGGGTCGAGCTGCACGGCGACCGCCTCTTCGGCGATGACAGCGCCCTCGTGGGCGGGCTCGCGCGGCTGGACGGCATCTCCGTGGTGGTGGTCGGGCATCAGAAGGGCCGGGACACTCGCGAGAACATCGCGCGCAACTTCGGCATGCCGCATCCGGAGGGCTATCGGAAGGCGCTCCGGTTGATGGAGTTGGCCGACAAGTTCGGCGCGCCGATCCTCACCTTCATCGATACGCCCGGCGCCTATCCCGGACTCGGCGCCGAGGAGCGCGGTCAGGCGGAGGCCATCGCCCGCAACCTGCGCGAGATGGCCGGCCTCGCCAGCCCGATCGTGTCCGTGGTCACCGGGGAAGGGGGGAGCGGAGGCGCGCTCGCCATCGGGGTCGGCAACCGCGTCCTCATGCTGGAGTACGCGATCTACTCCGTGATCTCCCCCGAGGGCTGCGCCGCGATTCTCTGGGGCGATGCCGCGAAAGCGCCCGAGGCGGCCGGCCTGATGCGGGTGACGGCGGCGGATCTCCTCCGTCTCGGCGTCATCGACGGCATCGTCCCGGAGCCGCTCGGGGGCGCGCACCGCAACTGGGAGCAGGCGGCCGCGAACGTGCGGGCTGCGCTTCGGGATCAGCTTCACCGGCTGCGCGGCACGTCCGCTCGGGCGCTCATCGAGGAGCGACACGAGCGCTTTCGGCGAATCGGCGTCTTCGCCGAGGCCAGCTGAGCGGCCCGAGGTTTGACACGCCCGGAGCCGGGTGATAACGTAACCCGCAGAAATTTATGCCAAAACTGACGCGTGGCTCGCGCAGTCCGCGCCTGGGCTCCAATCCGTGTCAAAGCTCTTTCTGATCACCTACGGCTGCCAGATGAACGAGTACGACTCGGAGCGCGTGGCCGGTCTGCTCAAGTCCCGGTCGTGGGAGCTCTGCGACCGGCCTGAAGACGCGGATCTGATCCTGCTCAACACGTGTTCGATCCGAGAGAAGGCCGAGGACAAGGTCTACTCGCAGCTCGGCGCCCTCAAGCGCTTCAAGCGAACGCGCCCCGACCTCATCATCGGCGTGATGGGCTGCATGGCGCAGCTGCAGCAGGGCCGCATCCAGGAGCGGGCGCCCCACGTGGACCTGGTGTTCGGCTCGCCCGCGATTGCCCGCGTCGGCGAGCTCGTCGAGCGGGTGCGACGTGGGGAGCGCGCTGTCCTCGACACCGGAGAGGGCGCGCTGGTCAAGATCACCGCAAAGCCGGACACGGCCAATCGGCTGCGGGCGTTCGTCACCGTGATGGAGGGGTGCGAGAAGCACTGCACCTTCTGCGTCGTCCCGGTGACGCGGGGACGCGAGCGCAGCCACGCGCCTGCGGCGATCGTCGATGAGATTCGCGGGCTGGCCGAGGCCGGCTGCAAGGAAGTCACGCTGCTCGGGCAGACGGTCAACGCGTATGGCCGCGACCTCGATCCGCCGACGGACCTCGCCGATCTGCTCGAGCAGGTCAACGAGGTGGACGGCATCGAGCGGATTCGCTTCACGACGTCGAACCCGTACAACCTCACGTCGCGGCTGATCCAGGCTATTCGCGACGTGCCGAAGGTGGTCGAATACCTGCACCTCCCGTTGCAGTCGGGTTCGGATCGCGTGCTCGCGCGCATGGATCGCGGCTACACGCAGGCGCGGTATCTCGACCTGATCGACGAGCTCAAGACGACGGTGCCCGACATCGCGCTGTCCACCGACCTCATCGTCGGATTCCCCGGCGAGACCGACGAGGACTTCCGGGCCACGATGGAGGTGGTGGAGCGCGTTGCCTACGACAATGCCTTCGTGTTCCGCTACTCGCGCCGGCCGGGCACGCCCGCCGCGGTCATGCCGGATCAGGTTCCCGACGCCGTGAAGGCCGAGCGCAATGCCGCCCTGCTCGAGGTCACGCTGCGCGTGGCCGCGGACCGAAGCCAACAGCTCGCCGGACGCGTGATGCCGGTCCTCGTCGACGGCCATTCGCGAAAAGACCCGGGCGAGGTGTCAGGCCGGACGCGGTGCAACCGCGTGGTGAATTTCGACGCCGCGGGGCGGGCGCTCGTCGGTTCGGTGGTGCCAGTGCGCATCGCGGCGGTCTTGCCGCACAGCCTCCGCGGAACGCTGGTGGACTCGGAGGGCGCCGCGCTCGACCCGGTCGCCGCCGAGGTCCCTGAGGAGGAACTCCCATGTGGCTCGAGATGAAGGTCAAGAACCTCGTGCTGGATCCGCTCTCCAATATGCCCATGATCATCCTGCGCGACGAGGACGACAAGCGCTCCCTGTCGATCTGGGTGGGCCTGCCGGAGGCGAACGCCATCGCGCTGGAGCTCGAGAAGATCCCGACGGCGCGCCCGATGACGCACGACCTCCTCAAGCACCTGCTCGAAGCCGTGGACGCCCGCGTGACCAAGGTCGTCGTGACGGATCTGCGCGAGAACACGTTCTACGCGATGATCCATCTCCGGTTCGGGACCCGGGAGCTCACGGTGGATTCGCGGCCGTCCGACGCGATTGCGCTCGCGTTGCGCGTCGAGGCGCCCATCTTCGTCGAGGAGGCGGTGCTCACCAAGGCCGAGTCGGTCGAGGTGAAGGTCGCGAAGGATACGGAGGGGACGGGCAAGGTCGACGATCCGGCGCAGATCAAGGAGTGGCTCGAGTCGCTCAAGCCCGGGGATTTCGAGAAGCCGGAGCGCGGCGGCAAGGACCCGGCCCGGCCGGACGAGTAGGGGCGTGGATGCGCGTCGGACTCTTCACCAACAACTACCTGCCGTTTCGCGGGGGAGTCACGACCGCGGTCGAAACGCTTCGACAGGGGCTCACCGCGCTCGGCCATGACACCTGGATCTTCGCCCCTGGATCGCGAGCGCCGATAGACGACGCGCCTGGCGTCTTTCGCTACCCGGCGGTGCCCGCCCCGACGTATCCGGGATTCTCGCTCGCGCTCCCCGTGTCTCGACGCCTCGCGCGCCTCGCGCGCTCGCTCGCGCTCGACGTCGTCCACGCGCATCACCCGTTTCTCCTCGGCGTCACCGCGCGACGGCTCGCGCGGCGATTCGGGCGCCCGCTGGTGTTCACCTATCACACCCGCTACGAGAAGTACGCCCACTACGTGCCGTTGCCCCAGCGCTTCGTCGCGGCCCTGGCCGTGCGCCTGGCCTGTCGCTTCGCGAGGTCGGCCGATCTGGTCGTGGCGCCGTCTGAGCACATGGCGGCGACGCTCGCGCTGCGCGGCGTCCGGACGCCGATGGCCGTGGTCCCGACCGGGGTGCCGCTCGACGTGTTCTCGCCCGGGGATCGCGAGCAGGCGAGGCGGACGCTCGGCCTGAGCGGAGACCCGCTGTGCCTGTACGTCGGGCGACTCGACCGGGAGAAGAGCGTGGAGCGGGTCCTCGACGCCTTCGCGACGATCGCGGGCGCCATCTCGAACTGCCGGCTGTGGCTCGTCGGGCAGGGGACGCACGAGGCGGCGCTCTGCGCGCGGGCGGCCCTGAATCCGGCCGGGGATCGCATTCGCTTCTGCGGCGGGCTGGAGCGCGAGGCGCTGGCCGTCTACTACCGGGCGGCCGATCTGTTCTTGTTCGCGTCCGAGACCGAGACGCAGGGGCTGGTGCTGGCCGAGGCCCATGCCACCGGGCTCCCCGCAGTGGCCGTCCGAGCCTCGGGCGTGGACGAGGTTGTCCGCGACGGGGAAAGCGGGTTGCTGACGAAGGCGGACGCGGGCGAGCTTGCCGATGCCGCCATCGGACTCCTCCTCGACCCGGAGCGGCGCGTCGCGATGGGCCGGGCGGCGCGACGGATCGTCGAAGCCCACTTCTCCGCCGCCCGCCAGGTCGAGCTGATGGCCGAGCAGTATGGGCGGCTCGACGCCCGGCGCCGGCGCTGATGGTCGCGGCGACCGAGGCGCGAACACTGTGGGTCGCGTTCGATCCCGCGTGGGCGCCAGACGAGTCGAGCGCCGGCCGCGGCGGCTTCTTCACGGCCGATCCTCGCGTCCGCACCTTGCTGCGGGTGCTCCTGTCGTATCCCGAGGTGCGCTACATCCTGCCCGACCGGATCAGCCTCGACGTGGCGGCGGGGTCGGGATTGCTGGAGACGATCGCGCATTTCCTCGAGCGGCAGCGCTGGCTCGTGAGGCGGGTCTCCATCGACTGACGTCGTCCCCATGATTTGGAATCCGGCGGCGGAAACGATGCCCCGGCCCGAGCTCGAGCGCCTTCAGCTCGAACGGCTGCGGGAGAGTCTCGCGTGGGCGGAGAGCCGCGTCGCGTTCTATCGCGATCGCCTGAATCGCGCCCGCGTCGTGCCCGAGTCCGTCCAGACCCTCGACGACCTGGCGCGGATTCCGTTCACGGGCAAGGAGGACCTCCGGCAGCACTATCCCTGGGGACTCTTCGCCGTGCCGCTGCGCACCGTGGCGCGCATCCACGCGTCGTCGGGGACGCGCGGCAAGCCGACGGTCGTCGGCTACACCAAGCGCGATCTCCTGGTCTGGCGCGAGGTCATGGCGCGCGCGCTGGCGTCGGCCGGCGCGGTGCCGGGCGACATGCTGCAGGTCGCCTACGGCTACGGGCTGTTCACGGGCGGCCTCGGCTTTCACGACGCGGCCGAGCACATGGGGCTCACGGTCGTGCCGGGCTCCTCCGGAAACACGCTGCGCCAGATCCTGCTGCTGCAGGATTTCCGCCCCCAGGGGCTCGCGTGCACGCCGTCCTTCGCCCTGTACATCGGGGAGACGATGCGCGAGCAGGGGATCGACCCGCGCTCGGTCGGCCTCAAGTACGGGTTGTTCGGCGCGGAGCCCTGGACCGAGGCGATGCGCGGGGAGCTCGAGGCGCTCTGGGGGCTCACCGCGCTCGATTTCTACGGCCTGAGCGAGGTGATCGGGCCCGGGGTGGCCGCCGAGTGCATCGAAGGCCGGCCGGGACTGCACGTGAACGAGGATCACTTCCTGCCCGAGATCGTCGATCCCGTGAGCGGCGACGCGCGGGTGCCCGGGGAAGAGGGTGAGCTGGTCCTGACGAGCCTCACGAAGGAGGCCCTGCCCGTGATTCGCTACCGGACGGGCGACGTGACGAGCCTCGATCCGTCCCCGTGCGGGTGTGGGCGCACGACCGTGCGGATCGCGCGCATCAAGGGCCGCAGCGACGACATGCTGGTCATCAAGGGCGTGAACGTGTATCCGTCGCAGCTCGAGGCGGCGCTGTTGACGGTCGACGACCTCACGCCCCACTACCAGCTGGTGGTCGACCGCACCCGCGCCTTTCCCTCGATCGAGGTGCAAGTCGAACCGAGCGAGCGCGCGGTACAGGGCTGGGGCGGGTTCGACGCGTCAGGCCCCGGGGTGCGAGCGCTCACGGCGCGCGTGGCCGAGCGGTTGCGCGGACACCTCGGCCTCAACCCCGAGGTCGCGGTCGTGCCGCCGAAGACGATTCCGCGGAGCGAAGGGAAGGCGGTGCGCGTGGTCGAGCGCCGCGCCGCCCCCGACGCCGGCGATGGACAAAGGAGAACGCCATGACGGAAGAGACGCTCGTCGCGACCATCGAACGAGGGACCCGGATCGAGGCCCCGGAGGAGATGACCGAGGAGTATCGCGAGAGTCTCGTGCACCTGATGACGATGCAGGCCGACTCCGAACTGGCGGGCGGCTACGGCTACGTCCCGTGGATCACGAAGGCGCCGACGGTGGAGGAAAAGCACGTCGTCGCGCAGATCGTGAAGGACGAGCTGCGCCACGCGGCGGTGATGTACGGCTTGCTGGCCGACCTGGGCGTCGACGTCGAGACCCACGTGCGCGCTCACGACGAGGCGTTCACGATGCGCATCGAGGCCGACGCCGACATCGGCACGGCTCGCATCCGTCCCGACAAGCGCGTGAACATCTTCTACTATCCGATCGACACGTGGGCCGACTTCATCTTCTTCAACTTCTGCATGGACCGCGGCGCGGGCCATCAGCTCGAGGACGTGCGCCAGTCCTCGTACGGCCCGTGGGCCCGCGCGATCGACGGGATCTTCAAGGAGGAGAAGTTCCACATCCGCCACGGCGAGGTCTGGGTACGGCGCCTGGCCGAAGACCGGCGCACCCGCGACGAGGCCCAGACCACGCTGAACAAGTGGTACATCCGCACGATGAACATCTTCGGCCGCCCGGGCTCGGCCAAGAACGCGCTGTACCGCAAGTATCGCCTGAAGCTCCGAGACAACGACGAGGTCCGCCAAGCGTTCGCAACAGAAGTGAAAGAAAAGGCGGCCGCCGTCGGCCTGACACTCCCAGAATGGAAGCCAGTCTGGGACCGCCTACCAGAAGAAGCCCAAATCCCAGGATAGAAACCGAAGGAACAAGGTCGCGCCACGGCCAGGCTCAGAAGGGGGGCCGTGTCGGAAGCACGTCTATGTCAACCATCAGCTCAGTTCTTCGGACACGGGGTCCGTTTGCGGCAGCGATCTGATGGTTGACATAATGTGTCTTATCGGACGTCGGGCGGCCCGCAGACTTGCCAGCCAATCCACACCCGGGATCCCCACGACGCCGCGGGCCTGCGGCGCCTTACTGCCGGCTCTTCAGATCGGCGAGCCGCGTCTTGAGCTCGTCCGCCCGGCGCGTCGCCGGCACGTCCTTCAACAACCGCTGATACGTCTCCTGGGCCGCGGCGGTCTTGCCGCCCAGTTCCTGGACCCGGCCGAGCGCCATCAGCGTGTCCTCGTAGAGAAAGGTGCGCACGTCCAGCTGCCGGAGCGCCGCCTCGTACGCCGTGGCCGCGCTCGCGTAGTTCTTTTCGGCTTCCCACGTGTAGCCGATGGCCACGGCGGCGAGCGCGCGGAGCGTCGGCGAGCCCCCTTTGGCGAGCGCCACTTCGTAGGCGCCGCGCGCCGCCGCGTACTGTCCAGCGGCGTAGCGGAGATTGCCCAGTTGATAGGCCGCCTGCGGGATGCCCGAGAATCGCGGATGCTCGCGGACGACTGCATCGAGCGCCTTGATCGCGTTGTCGCGCGCATCGGGCGGCGCTTGCGGCAGCGAGGCTTGCTGCACGAGGATGGTCGCGCCGGCGAGGGCCGCCTCGCCGCGCGCCTCCTGTGCGCGGTACCAGTACCAGGCGCCAGTGGCGATCACCGCGACGAGGACGATGCCCGCGCCCGCCTGGAGCCCGATCCGGCGGATGCGCGGATCGCTGAGCCACTCGGTCCAGTTCATGGCTTCGACGCCGGCGGGATGGCGCGCGCGCCTGCCGGCTCCACCCAGACCTCGCCCTTCACGGACGCCCCGTCGGCCGCCGAGAAGCTGCCCGTCTTGAGCGACCCGGTGAGCACGCCAGTCGGCAGGATCTCGACGCGCGTCGACGCCGACAGGTTGCCGCGGACCACGCCCCCGATCACGATCGCGAGCGCGTTGATGTTGGCGTCGACCTGGGCGCCGTCGGCCACGAGCACGCGCCCGGTGACGTTGATGTCACCCTCGAACTTGCCCGCCACGTGAAAGTCCCCCTCACCGCTCACCTCGCCGCGGAACGACAACCCTGCCCCCATCACGGCGGCCGGCGTGTCGCGCGTCGCGTCCCGCCGTCCCGAGCCACCGGGGCGCGGAGGTTCGTCCTCGCCCCCGAGCCCGAGGTAGCGCATCGCGCTGTTCAGGGCGCTCACGGGCGTCGCTCCGGGGGCCGCGCGCGTGTGCCGTAGAAGTCCGAGGTATTGTTGTCCGTCTTGGCGCCCACGGCGGCGCCGCAGACGCCGCACAGGTAGTCGTACTTGTTGCCGGTGGGCAACACGAGGAGCAAGCGCTTGCGGACGGGTGTGGCCGTCTTGCACCGTCCGCAGAAGAGACTGGACGCCTCGAACTCCTTGAAGCTGTCGCGCACGCCAGCCAGTGTAGTCGGGCACGGCCCCGTTCTCAAGCTTGACGGCGCCGGGCAGTGCGACTAGGGTGACGCTGCCGATGCGACTCGTGCGCCTCGCGATCTGGCTGGCGACGCTCTTCTTCACGGCGATGCTGTTCGCGCCGCTCATCCAGGAGGTCGTGCGCCGCGCGGGTCCCGGGCAGATGCCGTGATCAATGTCGCGATGGGCCCCCGCGACGCTGGGGTAGGATGTGGCCCATGATCACACGACCCCGTCCTGCCCCGCTCGCCGTCCTGCTGTGCGCCGTCGTCGCCTTGTCGCTGCTGCCTTCCCCGCCGGCCGCTGCGCAGGGCGCCAGCGCGGACGTCGATCAGTACTTCCGGGTCGAGTGGTCGCCCGAGGCCGTTCCGCGCGGCGGATGGGCGGTCGAGGGCTACGTGTACAGCACGCACCCGTTTCGGGTGAATGGCGTGCGTCTCCTCGTGGAGGTGCTGGACGCCGCGGGCGGCGTGGAGAATCGCGTCTTCGGCTGGGTGTCCGGCGACGTGCCCTCGGGCGGCCGCGCGTACTTCTTCGTCTCGGTGCCGCGGCGGGGCGCGGCCTATCGCGTGAAGGTCCTCTCGTATTTCCCCGTCGCGCGCGAATCGAACTGAACCCTCGACCTCGAAAGGAGACCGCCCGGAATGGACTGCTGCGCTCATGAGGGCCCCGGCGGCGGCGACGCCCGCTTCGAGTTCCACACGGTTGCCGACGGCGTGCACGCGGCGGTGGCCGCGCCGGCGTACAAGGTGAACTGCAACACCGCCATCATCGAGACCGGCGACGGGGCGATCGTCGTCGACACGCACTCGAAGCCGTCCGCGGCGCGCGTCATCGTTGAGCGACTGCGGGCGCTCACAGCCGAACCCGTGCGGTTCGTGATCAACACGCACTTTCACTGGGACCACTGGCACGGCAACGAGGTCTATCCGGCGGCCTATCCCGGGGCGGAGATCGTCACGAACCAGATCACTCGGGACGCCATGGTGCGCAAGGGGCTGAAGCGCATCCAGGATCACGTGCGACAGGGCCCCGCCGAGATCGCCAAGCTGACGGCGGACCTGGCGACGGCCGCCCGCGCGGCCGACCGCGACCGGATTGCGCGAGACCTGCAGTCTGGCCGAGTCCTATCTCGACGAGGTCCGGGCCCTCCGGCCGGCGCTGCCGACGCTCGCCTTCGAGCGGACGATGACGCTCTATCGCCGCGATCGGGAGGTGCAGCTCCTCTACCTCGGGCGCGCCCACACCGAGGGAGACGTGTTCGTGTATCTGCCAAAGGAGAAGGTGGTCGTGACGGGGGATGCGATGATCGGCTGGACGCCCTACATGGGGGACGGGTATCCCGAGGACTGGGTGACGACGCTCGACAATCTCGCGCGACTCGACTTCACCCACATCATCATGGGGCACGGCGCCGTGGCGGGCCGCGCCTGGCTCGAGACCTTCCGCGGCTACGTCCACGACATGGTCGAGGCGGTGCGCGTCGAGGTCGCGGCCGGCGCCACCCTCGACGAGGTCAAGGCGCGCGTGCCGGCGGCGCTGGCTCCGCGCTACGAGCAGCCGTTTTCCACCTACGGCGACTACCGGCCCTGGCGGCTCGGCGTGCTCGCCAACATCGAGCGCACCTACGCGATGGTGAGCTAGCGCGGCCATGCCGTCCACCGACTGGCAGGCGCGCGCCGGCACCGTCTTCGCCCCCGAGAAGCGACCCGCGCGCGGGTCGCGCGGCATGGTCGTGGCCAACCATCCCCTCGCCTCGGCGGCCGGCGCGGAGATGCTCGCGGCGGGGGGCAACGCCGTGGACGCCGCGATCGCCGCGTTGTTCGCGCTCTCCGTCGTCGAGCCGATGATGGTCGGGCCATGTGGCGCCGGACACGCGTTGCTCCGTCTGCCGGACGGCACCGAGACGGTCATCGACAGCTACACGACCGCGCCCGCCGCCGCGACGCCGACGATGTATCGCCCGGTGTCCGATGGCTGGCCGGACTACATGGAAGCGGAGGGGCACGCGAACAGCGTCGGCCCGGCCGCGGTGGGCGTTCCTGGAACGCTCAAGGGGTGGGGCGAGATGCTCGCCCGCTTCGGCACGCTGCCCCTGGCGGACGTGGTCGAGCCCGCGATTCGCCACGCGTCGCGCGGGTTCCGGGTCACGGCCTATCTCGCGGAGTGCGTCGCGGAATCGGCGTCGGACCTCGCGCGGTTTCCCGACGCCGCGCGGGTCTTCCTCCCCGAGGGCCATCCGGTGCGTCGGGGCGACCTGCTCGTCCAGCCGGATCTGGCGGCGACGCTTCGCACGATCGTCGCCGAAGGGCCGGACACGCTCTACGGCGGGATGCTCGGTGCGCGGGTCGCCGACTACATGAAAGCCGCCGGAGGACTGATCACGATCGAGGATCTCGCAGCCTACCGCACGATCGAGCGCCGGCCGGTGCGAGGCACCTACCGCGGCCACGAGGTGCTGGGCGCCGCGCCGCCAACGGGAGGCGGCGTTCATCTGATCCAGCTCCTCAACATCCTCGAGGGATACGACGTCGCGCGGCTCGGCTTTGGTACGGCCGATGGCGTTCACCTGCTGGCCGAGGCGCTCAAGATCGCGTTCGCGGATCGCGAGGCCGCTACTGGCGATCCGGCGTTCGTCGACGTGCCCGTGGCGCGCCTCGTCGACAAGGTATACGGCGCGGAGCGGCGGGCCGACATCGACATGCGCAAGGCGAGCACCCCGAGGGCCGGCGTCCCGCTCGCGGAGTCGGCGCACACGACCCACGTCACCGTGGCCGATGCCGACGGCACGGTCGTCGCCGCGACCCAGACCATCAACAGCCTGTTCGGGTCCAAGGCGATGGTGCCGGGCACGGGCATGCTGCTCAACAACACCATGGCGCTCTTCGACCCGCATCCGGGCCACGCCCTGTCCGTCATGCCCGGCAAGCGCATGACCAGCTCGATGGCGCCGAGCCTCGTGCTGCGGGATGGCCGGCCCGTCCTCGCGCTCGGGTTGCCCGGCGGTGTGCGCATCTTCGCGAGCGTGCTGCAGGCGTTGGTGAACGTCCTCGACCACGGCATGTCGCTCCAGGAAGCCGTGGAGGCGCCGAGGGTCTGGACCCAGGGGCAGGCGCTCGAGGTCGAGCCGGCGGTGCCGAGCGACGTGCGGGCGGATCTCGCTGGACGCGGCCACGACGTGACGCCGGTCGCGCATGTGGCGGGCGGCATGGGGGCGATCGGGTGGGAGGCCGATGGATCGCTGACCGGAGCGGCGTGCTGGCGCGCCGACGGGACGCCGATCGGGCTCGGGGGAGGATACGCGCGCCCCGGCATTCGCTTCTGGCCCGAAGCACGCCGCCAGTAGCATCCGGTCGATCCTGCGCCGTGTGGCTCCGCCCGGGCCCGGGTTGGCGCGATGGGCCGCGGCTTGACCTCCGAGGTAATGTCCGGAGGTTCGGCGCCGCGATAGACTCGCCGCATGAACAGGACCGGGACGAAGACGCGCCGATCGACCGATGGGTTCGGGCCGCTCCTCCGGCAGTGGCGTGAGCGCCGACGGCTCAGTCAGCTCGCCCTCGCCGTGGACGCCGAGATCTCGACCCGGCACCTCAGCTTCATCGAGACCGGGCGCGCGCACCCGAGTCGCGACATGGTGCTGCTGCTGGCCCGCGTGCTCGAGATCCCCCCACGCGCCCGCAACGAGCTGCTCACGGCGGCGGGGTATGCCGCCATCTATCGCGAGACTCGACTCGAAGCCCCGGAAATGGCCGACGTGCGCCGCGCGCTCGGCTTCATCTTGCGCCAGCAGGAGCCCTACCCCGCCCTCGTCGTCGACGGGCACTGGAACATCCTGATGAGCAACGAGGGCGCGACCCGGATGATGGGGTTGTTCCTCGATCCGGCGGCCCTCGCGGCGGTGGGGCCGCCCAACGCGATCCGCCTCACGTATCACCCGCAGGGGCTCCGTCCCTACATCGTGAACTGGGACGCGACGGCGGCGGCGCTGATCCAGTGGCTGCACCGCGACGTGCTCCGAGGGATCGGCGATGCCGAGACGGGCCGGCTGCTCGACGAGTTGCTGTCCTATCCCGACGTGCCTCGCCAGTGGCGCCTGCTCGACGTCGACGCGTCGACCGCGCCCTTTCTCGCCGTCGAGCTGGCCAAGGACGACGTCCGGCTGAAGTTCTTCTCGACCTTGACCACCCTCGGCGTGCCCTACGACATCACGCTGCAGGAACTGCGGGTGGAATGCTTCTTCCCCGCGGATGCCGCCAGTGACGAGCTCATGCGCCGCCTCGCGCGGGAGCCCTCCCGCAATGGTTGACATCGCGGTCGTGGTCTGGCACTCTGTGCGCGCTATGACGCTGTGCCTGGGCCTCCTACTTATGTAGCGGCGAGCGCTGCCGAGCGCGCTCGCCGAGCCTCCTCGCGGGGTAGTCCGCCAGGAGGTTTTTTATTTTTCTGGCCCTGTGCGGGCCACCGAGGAGCCATATGCCACCACATGCCGCGTCGCCGAGAACGATGGCCTACGACAAGTACCGCCCATTCATCCCCCTCGAGCTGCCCGACCGCCGGTGGCCGGACCGGAAGCTCACCAGGGCGCCGCGCTGGTGCTCGGTCGACCTCCGGGACGGCAACCAGGCCCTCATCGATCCGATGGACCCGGAGCGCAAGCGGCGCATGTTCGAGGCGCTGGTCGCGATGGGCTTCAAGGAGATCGAGGTCGGATTCCCCTCGGCCTCCCAGCCGGACTACGACTTCGTGCGCCTCTTGATCGAGGAGGACCTGGTCCCGGAGGACGTCACGATCCAGGTGCTCGTGCAGTGCCGGCCCGAGCTGATCCAGCGGACGTACGAGTGCCTGCAGGGTGCGCGCCGGGCGATCGTGCACTTCTACAACTCGACGTCGATCCTGCAGCGCCGCGTCGTGTTCGGCCTCGACAAGGCCGGCATCGTCGACATCGCCGTCAACGCGGCGAAGCTCTGCCGGAAGCTCGAGCAGACGATGGGCGACACCGAGATCCTCTACGAGTACTCGCCCGAGAGCTACACGGGCACGGAGGTCCCCTTCGCCGTCGAGATCTGCGAGGCGGTGATGGACGTCATCGAGCCGAGCCCCGAGAAGAAGCTCGTGCTCAACCTGCCCGCGACCGTGGAGATGTACACGCCGAACCTCTACGCGGACACCATCGAGTGGTTCCTGCGCCACATCTCGCGACGCGACCGCGTCGTGCTCTCGCTCCATCCGCACAACGACCGCGGGTGCGCGGTGGCCGCGACCGAGCTGGGCGTCCTCGCGGGCGCCGACCGGGTGGAGGGCACGCTCTTCGGCAACGGCGAGCGCACCGGCAACGTCGACATCGTCACGCTGGCGATGAACCTCTTCGCCCAGGGTGTGGACCCCGAGCTCGACGTCACCGACATCGACGCCCTGCGGCGCGTGGCCGAGTACTGCAACCGCTTGCCGGTGCACCCGCGGCATCCCTATGTCGGCGACCTGGTCTACACGGCGTTCTCGGGGTCGCACCAGGACGCGATCAAGAAGGGCATGGAGGCCCTACCCCGGGACTACCAGGTGTGGGAGGTGCCCTATCTCCCCATCGACCCGAAGCACGTCGGCCGCACTTACGAAGCGGTGATCCGCGTCAACAGCCAGTCGGGCAAGGGCGGCGTCGCCTACATCATGAAGGTCGAGCACGGCTTCGACCTGCCCCGGCGCCTGCAGATCGAATTCTCGAAGACGATTCAGGCGATCACCGAGGACAGCGGGACGGAGATCAGCCCGTCAGCGATGTGGGACGCGTTCCGGGGGCAGTATCTGCGCGCCGACGCGCGGTACGAGCTCCGGAACCACGAGCTCATCTCCGAGGAAGGCAAGGAGGGCACCCGCATCGTCGCCCAGCTGGTCGTCGACGGACGTCCGTCGACGGTGACCGGCGTCGGCAACGGCCCGATCGCGGCGTTCGTCGCTGCGCTCCGCAACGACCTCGGGGTCGAGATCGACGTGGTCGACTATGCGGAGCACGCGCTCGGTCAGGGCGCGGACGCGAGCGCGGTGGCCTACGTCGAGACGATCGCCGCCGATGGCGGCCTCTGGTGGGGCGTCGGCAGCCATCCCAACATCATCACGGCCTCGCTCCAGGCCGTGCTCTCCGCCCTGACGCGCCACCCCCGCTGAGGGCAGCGGCGGCGTCCCGAGGGTGACGCGAGGAATTCCCTCGCGTCACCCTCGGCCGACGAAGGGCATCTTCGTGGCCATCACCGTGATCGACAGGACGTTCGCGTCCAGCGGCAGGCTGGCCATGTACACGACCGCCTTGGCCACGTTCTCGACGTCCATGGTCGGCTCGGCCATCGTGACCCCGCTCGGCTGCAGCACGCCCGTCTTCATCCGGGCCGTCATCGGCGTCTCGGCGTTGCCGACGTCGATCTGGCCGCAGGCGATGTCGTACTTGCGGCCATCGAGCGAGGTGGCTTTCGTGAGGCCCGTGATGGCGTGCTTGGTCGAGGTATAGGGCGACGAGTTCGGCCGCGGGGTGTGGGCCGAGATCGAGCCATTGTTGATGATCCGTCCGCCGCGGGGGTCCTGGCTCTTCATGATCTTGAAGGCTTCCTGCGTGCAGAGAAACGTCCCCGTGAGGTTCGCGTCCACGACGGCCTTCCACTGCTCGTAGGTGAGATCCTCGAGTGGGATCGCGGGCGCGCCCATCCCCGCGTTGTTGAAGAGGAGGTCGAGCCGGCCAAAGGCGTCCTTCGTCTTCGCGAACAACGCCTTGACGGACGCCGGATCGCCGACGTCGGTGGGCACCACCAGGGTGCGTCCAGGCGCGTGCGCCTCCGCGGCCGTCGCCTCCAGCATGTCCTTTCGGCGTCCCGCGAGCGCCACCGCATAGCCCTCACGCGCGAGGGCGAGAGCCGCATGCTTGCCGATACCGGTGCCGGCTCCCGTGACGATCGCCACCTTGCTCGATGAAGTCATGACCTCACGTCTCCGTGTGGCTGATGAGGGGTTCGCGTCCGAGGTAACTGGACTCAGCTGTCGAGCACGTGCCGGACCTTGCTGAGCAGGCCCAGCACCGTGAAGGGCTTCTGCAGGCACTCCGAGCCTGACGGCGCGGTTAGAAGCGGGGTCGAGACCTGCCCCGACACGAACAGGATCTTGGGGCTGGCCACGCCGACCGCCCCGTGATCGACGTGGGCGGCGTCCTCGAGGTCGACGAGGTCCACGCTCGTCAGGATGAGATGGATCGGCTCCGACCGCCGGGCGACGAGCGACAGCGCCTCGCCGGAGTCGCCGGCCTCGATCACGCGATAGCCGTGAGGCTCGAGGATATCGCGGAGGAGCAGGCACACTTCCTTGTCGCGCTCGACCAACAGGATGGTCTCGGTGCCACGCGGCCCCTCCGGGCCGCGGCCGGAGGTTCCGGAGGAAGCGGCGCCCGCAGTCCCGACCGCGGGCAAGTACAGCATGAAGGCGGTGCCGCGGTTGCGCTCGCTCTCGACCGCCACGTAGCCGCCATGCTGGGCGGTGATCCCGTAGACGGCGGGGAGGCTCAACCCACTGCCCTGCACGCCGCGCTTGGCGGTGAAGAACGGTTCGAAGATCCGGCTCTGCGTGGCCTCGTCGAGCCCGGCGCCGCTGTCACGAATGGTGATTCGGACGTGCGGTCCCGCCGACGCGCCTGGATGCGCCTGCACGAACGCCTCGTCGAGGTCCGCATTGGCTGTCTCGAGCACCAGCCGGCCCCCGTTCGGCATCGCCTCGCAGGCATTTTCCACGAGGTGGATGATCGCGCGCTTGAGCTGACCGGGGTCCACGTGAATCCGGCGCAGGGGTTCCTCGAGCCTGAGCGCCACCTCGACCCGCCCACCGACCGTATCGGCGAGCGACAGGGACTGGACGAACTCGTTCAGGTCGACCAACCGGGGCTGTAAGAGCTGTCGGCGCCCGAAGGCCAGGAGCTGCTGCGTGAGCGCCGCGGCCCGCTGTGCGCTCCGTTGGATGAGCTGAAGGTCGTGACAGGCGGGCTCGTCCGGGGACAGCCGGTCCAGCAAGAGCTGGATGCGCCCGCCGATCACCGTCAGGAGATTGTTGAACTCGTGCGCGATCCCGCCCGCCAGCACCCCGAGCGATTCGATGCGCCGCGTTCGCGACACCTCGAGGATTTCCCGCGCGCGCCGCTCCTCGGTCACATCCACGCAGGAGCCCACTAGTCCGGCGAAGGTGCCGTCCTCTTCCACTCGCGGCACACCGTAGCCGATCATCCAGTGGTAGGCGCCGTCCACGCGGCGCAGGCGGAACTCCGCGCGGAACGGTGTCCGCGTCGTCACGGCCCGCCAGTAGGCCTCGATGACGCGCGGGCGGTCGTCGGGATGCACGTGATGCGTCCAGCCCTCACCGAGCTGCTCGGCCGTCGGCCGTCCCGTGAACTCGAGCCACGGCTCGTTGACGAACGTGCACGCGCCGCTGTCGTCGGACATCCAGATCAGGATCGGCGTGGTGTCGGCGAGCAACCGGAACCGCCGTTCGCTCTCCTTGAGGGCTTGTTCGGCGCGCACGCGGTCGGTCACGTCCTGCGCGTGGCCGAGCACGCGCGGGGGGCTGCCCGGCTCCTCGTAGAGGACGTTCCGGTACAGCCAGACGCGCTCGCCGCCTGACTTCGAGACGAGGCGCATGAGCCCCGAGTCGACGCCCTGGGTCCGGATCCGCTCGAGGTAGCCGTCGAACTCGCGTTCGACCGACGGGGAGAGGAACCGCCGCAAGTTCCAGCCGATGCCGTCCTCGGGACGAAATCCGAGCGTCTCGGCCGCGGCGGTGTTGACGAACAACAGATTTCCCTCGAGGTCGTGGACGCACATCAAGCCGAGGCTTTGCTCGACGAGCGCCCGAAAGAGGTCGCTCGTTTCGGTCGGCGACCCAGCCTTGCTGTCCATCGTGCTCCGGTCCAGGCGTGCCCGGGATTTTGCAGGCAATGCGCGCGGTCGTCGTGGGAAAAACCGCCCCTACAACATAGACCATGACGCCTCGAGCGACAAGCCGCCGGGCCAGGACGGGGCCCTATGGCGCGAAGGCGACGCGGTCGAGGAAGGCAGAATCGTCGAGCACTTGGCCGGCACCGCGCGCGACGCAGGTCAGCGGATCGGAGCTCACGGTGATCGGCAGTTCCGTCTCCCGGTTGAGCAGCCGGTCGAGGCCGGGCAAGAGCGCCCCGCCCCCGGTGAGCACGATGCCTTTGTCGACGATGTCAGCGGCAAGTTCCGGGGGCGTCTGTTCCAGGCACGCGCGCACCGCTTCCACGATGGCGGTGACCGGCTCGCGCAGCGCCTCGCGAACCTCCGCAACCGTGACCGTGACCGTCTTCGGCAGACCGCTCGTCAGATCGCGGCCCTTGACCGGCATCGGCGCGACGTCGTCGGCCTGCGGATAGGCGGATCCGAGCAAGATCTTGATTTCCTCGGCGCGCCGCTCGCCGATCAGGAGCCCGTGGCTCTTGCGCACGTGCTGCACGATCGCGTCGTTCATGTCGTCACCGCCGATGCGCAACGACGTCGACTGGACGATGCCGGACAGCGAGATGACCGCGACCTCGGTGGTGCCGCCCCCCACATCGACGATCATGTTCGCGCCGGGCTCGGCGATAGGCAGCCCTGCCCCCATCGCGGCGGCGACCGGCTCAGGGATGAGGTACACCTTGCGCGCCCCCGCCTGCATCGCGGACTCCTGGACGGCGCGGCGCTCGACCTGGGTGATGCCGGACGGCACGCTGATCACCACGCGCGGATGCACCGGGCTGCGCGAGCGGTGCGCGTGGCGGATGAAGTGGTTGAGCATCTTCTCGGTCGTGTTGTAGTCGGCGATGACGCCGTGTCGAAGCGGACGGATGACCTCGATGGTGCCCGGGGCGCGCCCCAGCATGGCCTTCGCCCGCGCGCCGACCGCCAGGACCGAACCGTCGCGCGTGTGCACCGCGACGATCGAGGGCTCGTTGAGCACGATGCCCTGTCCCGGCGCGAACACGAGGGTGTTGGCAGTTCCGAGATCGACGGCGAGATCGCTCGGAAAGAATCGGGCGAGCGCGCGTCCCAGCATCGATCGAACGCCCCTTCCGCAGTGCGAGATTCGGACCGCGGCCCGTGCCGGCCGCTGCCCGGCGCGTGGTCACGCAACCTCTATGCCACGGAATCCTCATCTATGCGACGAATTTGGTCTCTTGGGAAGGCCGCGGCATCGCCCTCTGCCGGGAGTCCCCGCCCGAGTCGACGCCTGCACGGATCACGACCGTGCAGGACTTACACGATGGAGATGTAACGTTTACACGACGGCCCGTGGCGCTTCAAGACCGGCAGCCGGGGACTCGACCTAGCGCCGATCGTTTCCGCCACCGCGCTCGTTTCCGCCACCGCGCTCGTTTCCTCCGCCGCGCTCATTTGCGCCGCCGCGCTCGTTTCCACCTCCTCGGTCGTTGCGCTCACCGCGTCCACCGCTCTCGCCGCGCTCCGGTCCGGCGGCCTGCGCCGGACGCTCTGCGCGCGACGAGCGCTGATCTCCTCGGCCGCGCGGGGGTGCGGGCGGTTGATCGCCCGCGTCGGGCTTCCCCATCGTCGCTCGCGGTGGCGCGCTCGGCGCTGCCGGCGCGGCGGGCGGCGATGGCGGGGCGATCGCGGCTCGCGGTGGCGGCGCCGGTGCACCGGACTTGCCGTTGTCCTGAATCTTCTGTTCGTGCGCCCGCGGCGGCTGCCGCTGCTCCGCGTTGCGAGGTGTCGGAGGGGCCGACGGTGTGGCCGTCGGTGGCGTTGGCGGCACTGCCGCTTGCGCCGGCGCGCGCTGCCCGCGAGTGTCGGCCGAGGCACCTCGAGACGGCGGCGTGGCGCGTGATTCGCGACTTGGCGGACCGGCGTACGGAGATGGGCTCGGTTCTGGTTTCGTCGTCTTGGGACTGGGCACGATCTGTGGCGCGTTCGGCGCGGAGGGCCCGTGGCCGGTTGCCAGGCCCTGGGATTGGAGCGTGGGCCCCATATCACGTGCGGGCCGGGTGGCCACGACGCGGCGCTCGCCCAGGGCGGCGGGCGGCTTCACAGCCGGACCCGAGGCCGGCATCACGCTGGCGGACACCGGCTTCGCTTCGATCGGCCCATGCAGCGGCTTCAGCTGGCGAGCCTCCGCCTGATTGATTCGCGCCACGGTCACCTGCCCCCTTCCGAAGTGATCGCGTGGGACGCCGACCACCGCGTTCGTCACGTGCACGTTCCTGTAGACGGTGATGTGGTTGACGGTCACCGTCGTGCGTCGATCGATGACGACGTTGTTGACGACGCGAGGTCCGCCCCACCCGCCCCACCAGGGGACGCCGACGAAGCCCCGGCGGCCCCACCATGGCACGACCGGCTCGCCCCATCCGAGCGGAGCCCAGCAGAGCGGCCGCCCGACACCGACGTCGACCCCGCCGAGAAAGACGACGAGGGCAGGCGCGTAGGCCGGCCTCACGACGATGGGACCGGGCGCCCACGCCCACACGTTGCGGACGAACACCCAGCGGCCGTAGTGGTATGGCGCCCAGCCCCACGGGGCGTCATCGAGCCACGTCCAGCCGAATCGCGGATCCCAGATCCAGCGTCCGGTGGTGTAGGGCGCCCATCCCGCCGCGACGCCTCTCGGCACCCACACGCGGCCGTAGGTCTCGACAGCTTGCCAGGAGCCGTGCTGCGCGAGCGCCTCCGTGCCGTACATCTCGGACGATGTAAAGCGCGCGTCGGCGTGTCGGACCAGATAGTCGGTTCGCTGAGTGTTCCACTGGTCCCACGACGTGAGCGCGGGGGCGGTCGAGACGGCGACGATGTTCGCGTTCGTTCCCGTCACCAGGGCCTGCTGGTTCGGGCCGACCACGGCCGCCCCGCCTCCGACGGGCGTCACCGTCGCGCCACCGCCCCGATGAACCGAGAAGGCGGTGCTGTCCTGGCTCACGCTCACGTTGTAGAAGCCGGCCCGGTCGATGGTGAGCGCCGCGTGCGGCGTATCGATCTCGATGGTGGACCCCGCGGCCAGCTGGCGCGCGTCGAGCCCGACCGTGCCACCGGTCACTCGAAACTGCACGAAGTCGGATTCCTGGTTGTCCAGAGCGACCTGCGCACCGTCGGTGGCTCGGAGAAACGCCTGCAGTCCGAGCTGGACCTCGACGTGGCCTCCTGGTCCGGCGTAGAGCATGTCGCCGGGGGCCAGCGGCGTATTCGACCGAGCGGGCGCCCAGTCATCGGCACCCGGTCTCCAGAACGAGACCTGTCCGTCGACGAAGCTGACCCGCAGCGGCGTGACGTCGGCCGATGGCTGAGCTTCGGGCACAGGGTCCGGGGCGGTCGGCGGCGGAACGGCAGCGGTCGACTGCGCGGCGGCGCTGCCGCCGAGGAGGCTCGCGAGCCCGCAGGCGGCCAGCAGGGCGGCGATACGTGTATGTGACCGCGTTCGAGTGCGCATGAGGGAGGCTCCCGACTCGGG